>Ga0114959_10001577_pt1 | contig 19665 bp, 20 predicted proteins | sample C_130625_EF_Meta_FD_87317 | JGI IMG/M metagenome (GOLD analysis project Ga0114959, IMG submission 87317) | Freshwater microbial communities from Lake Croche, Canada to study carbon cycling - C_130625_EF_MetaG | ecosystem: Environmental > Aquatic > Freshwater > Lake | place: Lake Croche, Canada... | reverse complement strand
ACAATCTGAAAATTCTACTTATTACTCAGATAATGATTTAAAAGAAGATGAAACCAAAGAAAATGAAATTATTTTAAAAAAAAAAAGGGGACGAAAACCAAAACCCAAGGAAGAAGTTTCAAATATTGAAAAGGTTCAAAAAAGAAGAGGAAGAAAACCAAAACCGAAGGATTTATTAGAAGAAGATAAAGTTCCTAAAAAGAGAGGAAGAAAGCCAAAAGAAAAGATTTATTCTGTAAAAGAACTTCCTAAAACATTTTTTGAAGAAAATAAAAATGAAACTTTAATTTTACATTTACCAATTAAAGCATCAGATAATATTTTAGATAATAATCCATTACCAAATAAAATGGAAATTGATTATTCTACTTATGAAAATGATTTAAGTAATTCTTATTTATTACCAACACAAACAAATCTTATTAAAAATAATACAGATAAATTTTTATTTGATAATGAAAATAATGATGATAATTTTTTTAGTAAAAAAGATATTATTGATTGTGATAAAAAATTAGAAGAAAAATTTATACAAAATAATGAGGATATTGATAATAATATTGATTTAGATAATTCAGGAAAACAAAATAAAGTTATTAAAAAAAATTTAAGAAATATATTATATGAATTTATAAATGCAAATAATGATAAAGTTTGGCCAGAATCTACAAATATAAATTGTTGGTGGTGTTGTAATCCATTTACGAATACTCCATGTTCATTACCAGAATATTATAAAAAAGATAAATTTTATGTAAGTGGTTGTTTTTGTTCATTTAATTGTACTGCATCATATAATTTTAATAGAAATGATGATAATATGTGGGAACGATTTAGTTTATTAAATTTAATGTATAAAAAATTATATAATACTAAATTTGTAAAAATTTCACTAGCTCCTCCAAGAGAGACATTAAAAATGTTTGGTGGATATCTATCTATTGAGGAGTTTAGAGAAAATCTATTAAGAACTGATAAAACATTTAGTGTTGTTAAACCTCCATTAGTATCAATTATTCCGAAAATAGAAGAAAATATATCAAATACTGTAAGAAATATTAAAACAAATTATCCACTAATAAATGAATCAATCTTAAGTAAAACGCATAATAGTTTAAAACTAAAGAGAAATAAACCAATTACAAATGTAAATAATACATTGCAGTCATTTATGGATTTAAAAATTATCTAGGTATAATTCAATTTATATATTTTTATTTTTAGGATTGACAAACAATGCTAAAAACATATAAGAAAATAAAATTAAAATAAAAAACAATTAAATATATTTATTTTTAAAAAAAATATAAGTATATAATATAAAATGAGCGCAGATCCATCTAACATGAGAAATTTTACAGTTAACAGTTACAATTTAATACAAGGCCCTGCTAGCTGCAAACAAGGCTGGTGCGTCAAACCAGGGAGCATATACACCAATCCCAAAGCTAACTTCAATTATTTTAATAGTTGCTGTGGTGACCCATACACCTATTACAACTATTGGTACCGCAGATTTCCAAGCCAAACTAATTATTTAAATTGCTATAATTTACCATACAAAAGTGTTTACTTTAAGAATGCTAGTGGTTACATAAAACCAACTACTGAATGCAAAACTTTATATAGAAACCCTACATATACAAAAAAAGATAGTGCTGGATTTAAATATTTTGGTTAAACAATAAGGGAACTAATATGGCTTCGTACACCCTTATAAACCCTCCTTTTATAAAAGAATTATATTTATGAACCTTCCTTTTTATTATAAAATAGTATAATAAAAAGATTCTATCTTAAAGGAATACTTAATTAATATAAATATAAATGAAACTACTATCATGGGATGTTGGAATATATAATTTAAGTTATTGTATATTAGAAAAAAAAGAAAACGAAATTAAGATTATTGATTGGGATATTATAAATTTAGTTGATAGTGAAGAATATAAAAAAAACAGATCACTTATTTTTGAAAATATACCAAGAAAATTACACGAAAAACCACAATTATTAGATGTTGATGCCGTTGTTATTGAAAATCAACCATCATTAAAAAATCCTCAAATGAAATCAATTCAAATGATTTTATATTCTTATTTTCTTATATTAGGAAAAGTAATAGGTAATCCAACAAATGATAATTCGGGATATATTGATATTATAGATTTTTGTTCTGCATCAAATAAATTAAAAGTATATGATGGACCACCTATTGTATTAGAAGAAAAGAAAAAAAGATTAAAAAAAATAGATGCTTCTTCACAAGAAAAAAAAGAAGAAATAAATAAAGATCAGCAAAATATAGAGGAAGTAAAAGTAGAAGAAGAAATTCAAATAAAAGATAAAAAGAAAGGAAGTTCAATTAAATATGCAGATAAAAAAAGATTAGCAATTGAATATGCAAAATATTATGTACAACAAAATCCAGATTATATAGAGTTTTTTAATAATCATAAAAAAAAAGATGATTTAGCAGATTCTTTCCTACAGGGTCTTTATTATCTTAAGAAAAAATAAATTTTTAACATCTAATAAATATAAAAATAGTTAAATTTCTATTTTTATAAGATAAAAGGGATACCTAAAACACTTCGTAAAACCTGGTCTAAAACACCATTCTAAACACCCTCCTAAAACACCATTCTAAACACCCTCCTAAAACACAAAGGAGGGGGTAAGGGGGAACCTTGGTTCCCTCTGGGGAATCCTTGGTTCCCTCTGGGGAATCCTCTGGATCCCTCTAGCGAAGATCAAGAGCTATCCCTCCCTTCTTTCCACCTTTAACAGTTCTCTTTGCAGATGATCGAATGTTAATAGAGCCAGTGCTGCTAACAGAAGTATCATCTCGAGTATTATTGTTTAATTCATTTAATAAATCATCAATTCCTTGAGGACCACTCATTTTAGATTGTTCTCCAGAAGGAGGTCCTCGGGCAGGTCCAGCTGTAGATGGTTGTGGATTCATCTTCATATTAATTCCACCTTTCATTAAATTTCCTAAAAAGTCATTTGATCCAAATTCTTGATTAATTGCACCTCCCATATTTTTAGCAGCTGCTTCTGATATATTCTTTGCAATATCTGGATTTTGCTTTAGAATGTCACTTAATTTAGGAGAAGCTGATTTAAATAAACTATTTGTTAAATGGAACATAAATCCACTTCCTGCTACCATTGCTAATAATTTCAATTCAGGTGCCATTTTAACACTATCACTATATTTATCATGTAACTCTTCAAAAACTTCATCATAATCATTTACATTTTCCATTACATTCTCTGACCAACCATCTAATTTAACATCAAATGGATCAAATCTATTATTCATAAATTCAACACCACTTACTACTGCCATTAAAATCTTTCTACTGAATTTAATGCTTTTTTCAACATCACGTTGTTTCTTTAATCTATCATATTCAAATTGCATATCTTCATATGAAGATGCCATGCTATATCTTTTTGAAGGAGGATAGCCTTGCTTTTGTAATCGTTCTAAATTAAATAATAACTTTTGTTTTTCTTGTTGAATTTCCTCATATGATTTTTGTTTAATTGACGGAGCACTACTTGAAGCTCCATCTGTTTGATTATCATCATCGTCATCATCATCCATTTCTGATATATTAGTTCTAGAAGGTTTTTTATTAATAGTATCACTTTCAATAGAACTATAATCATCATTATCATCATCTTCATCTTCATCTGCACCATTATCTTCTCTTCCTTGATTATTCGATAATATATCATTACTTACAGATTCATATGACCCTCCACTAGATACAGAATTATCTTCAGATGAATCGCTATTTATATTTTTGCGAGAATTAGCCATCATTGAAAATGTATTAGTAGGAACTTTTCTATTCAAAATAGGCTTAATTTTTACCTTTTTTCCATCATTAATAGTAATAGTATTTGAATTACCAGATAACATAGGCTTTATATTATTATTTATGTCTTCTTTTTTTAAATTAGAATTATTTGTATTTATCATAAAATTGTTATTTCCTAAAGGAAGACTTGAAACAGTCTCTCCTTTAAAATCACCATCTCTATTTATTATAATATTACTCATCTGTTATACTTGATTTCGAAATAAATTTATTAAATATTACGCAAAGGGAACCAAGGTTCTCTTTAGAACCCTCCTTTAATAATAAACAGTTATCTTAAAAAATAATTATCCTTTTATTTAATTATAAAATTTCCTATATATTTTAAATTTTAAAATTTAAAATATTTCTTTAATAATCTAATTAATAATATTTTTCCATGCTTTTTATAAATTCATCAATATTATTTTTTCATAATTCCTATACCACCATTTATTCTTCTATGAAGTTATATTTTCTCCAACTATTATTTTCAATTACAGCGCCTTTTCATAATAACGGATGACCTTCTCCATATATAGCATTCCGGTCTGTATTATTATTACCTCCTAATGTTCCAAAAACTAATTTAGAATTGTGATTTTTCCTATATATAAAATGGACTATTAACAGAAGGTGACCATTCAACACCAGGTGGTTTATTTTCTTTAGAATATTTATAAATTATATTTTGTGCCAATTTATATTCTTCAGGTGTAACTTTTTTTTCAATTGATTCATTTTCTTTTATAACACAATATGAACTGTTTTCATTAATAACATATTTTAAAACTATAAGCAATACTAAAGTTAATAAAATAGATATTTTAATATCTCTAGTTGCCATAAAAAATATAGAAAATAACACTAAACATCTTAGTATAAAATATTTCGAAAATAATTTTTCTAAATTTTTAGGTATATCTAACATTAAATATTTACTTCCAATATTTGTTAATAACATAATACTTCCTAAAAATAATTTATTATTAGATACATAAAATAGAATTGAATCCATATATATTTAAATTCTATTTTTTTTATGATCCCAGTCTATTAATTTCCATTTTTATATTTTCATATAATTCTTTAATTTCATTTACTTCTTTATTAAATGGTTCATGTTCTTTACTAATTTCTTTATCAATTTCTTTATCAATTTCTTTACCAACTTCTTTACCAACTTCTTTACCAACTTCTTTACCAACTTCTTTACCAACTTCTTCACCTTTTTTTTCTAAATTTTCTTTATTATCTAACCAAGGTTTAACATCATATGATGTATCTACATTTGTAAAATTTTCTCTTGATATATTTTTATTTTGTTGTATTTCATCTCCTATAAGAGTTTCTTTAAACTCTTTTATAAAATCTATTATATATTTTTTATATATCAAATATTTGTCTAACATATCGGTATCTTTTAATTTATTTTTAAAATCAATATTAAATAATACAATTAAGAATAATATACTAACAAAAAATAAAAGGTTATATTTTTGATATATAAAATATATAATTACTAGTAAAAATAAATACTTAATATATTTCTTAGAAATAAAATCATTTAATTTTTTTTCATTTGACATAAAAAAAAATAATATTATTGTTAAAATTATTAAAATTATATTTTGCAACATACTTTATAATATAGTAAAATTTAATATTTTTATTACGCAAATTAATTAAAAAAAATTAAAATCTAATTAATAAATAGAGGACTATAAATCTATGTCTAAAATTAACTATTGTTCTTTAGAAGAGGCATGGGGTAACAATTATAAAAAAACATTAGATAATAATACTATAAGGAATAATGATCCAAATCCTGAAAATGTAATAAATATATATCAAAAAAATCAAGAAAATAAACAATCTCAAGAAAATAAATATGAAGAATTGGATGAAGCTTCTAAAAAAAATCGTCAAGAATTAATTCAAAATATGAATTTACTAGAAAGAAATAATAAAGGAGAAACTGATATTAATAAAAGTATTAGTGAATATAATAAATATAGAACTAATTCATTTAATAATGTTTCTAGTAATGATACAAAATCAGAATATGTTCCGTTTAATGATTCTATAGAAAAAAAATATCTCGAAGATAAACTTAAACATCTTGAAGAACAATATAAATATTTAATGCAAAAAAATAATTATACTGGTACTATTGGAAGTTCAAATAATTATATAGAAAATTTTAGCAATAAATATTCTCCTACATTATCTGAAAATTCAAATGATTTATTTGATATTATTGTTTTAATAACAATAGGGTTCATAATTATTTTTATTCTTAACTCTGTTTTTAATTTAGGTAAAAGAATAAAATCAAATTAGATAGAATTAAAATAATAATTTTTATTATCTAAATAAAAATTACAAATGTTTATTTTCAAATATATAGGAGATAATAGTGTATATATAACAGCAATTATATTATTTTTATATATAAAAATAATATATATTTCTTATTTTTTACATTATTGGACTTCTTTGTAATGATAAATTAAATAAAATTATTAAAGAATTTATTCATGATTCTAAAATGCTATCTGGACATTTTCAAGGTATATTATTATTCTCTAAAGAAAAATATTTTATCTAATATTTATCAAAATTTCTTTTTGGGTATAAAGTTTTCAAATGATTTATAACTTTCAATTGGCTTATACTTCAAGTTTAATTCATTTATTACATTTGATGATTTTTCAACTTTTGGTTCTTGTCTATTTTCTATTAATCTTAAATTTGCTTTAGGTAAATTCCATGAAATAAAAATTATAAAAGAATCACAATATCTTGCTTTAAATCCTTTCTCATGTAATAAATTTAATATAAACATAGTGCACTCTGTCATATTATATATAGGATATCCAGGCATATATTCAGGCATTTGAAAAAAACAATAAGTTTGTTCATTATTAGCAGTTTCTTTTATTTTTTTAAAACATTTATTAGATATATTTTCATATATTTTAAGTCGTCTACTTTCTTTTTCTTTTTGATTCTTATGTATTTCATTAACACTATAAGAAAATATATTATCGGATTTTTCATAATTTCCATAATAATCATAATTCATTAAATTCATTATTCTTATAATATTATATATAAAAAAAAATTAAATATATAATTTATGCATAAAATTTATGATGAATTAATAATTAGTAGCGGTGGTATAAAAGGTGCAGCTATTATTGGAGCATTAAATTTATTAGATAAGAATTATCCTATAAAAAAATTTAAATATTTAACAGGATGTTCAATTGGATCATTCTTATGTTTATGTATAAATATTGGATATAATTTGGATGAAATCAACACTCTTTTTTTTAAAATTAATTTTGAAATATTTCAAGATTTAAAGATATTAAATTTTATAGAAATATGTGGCTTAGATGATGGAAAGAAAATATCTAATTTTTTGAAAGCACTTATTATAAATAAAAATTATGATTATAATATTACTTTTAAAGAATTATATGAAAAAACTAATAAAACACTTACAATAACTACTGTAAATATAACATCTGGTTTCCCTGAATATCATAATCATATATCTCATCCTAGTTTAAGTGTATTATTATCTGTAAGAATGTCTATTAATATTCCAATTCTATTTTCACCTATATTATATAATAATTGTTATTATGTTGACGGAGCTTTGTTAGATCCATACCCTTATTATTGTATAAAAAATACACATAAAATTGGAATATGGGTATTTGAAAAAGAAGAATATAATTTTATGAATAATAATAAATCAAATTTATTTATAAAAAATTTGAATAATTCTATTAGTTATATTAATAATTTAATGAAAATACTTTATGTAAATTACATGAAAAAATATTATAAAAAATTACCTAAGAATACTATTTATATTGATTTTAATTTAAAAGAATTAAATATGTCATTTGAATTATCACAAGAACAAAGAATGTTTATATTTAATTTTGGAATAAAAAAAGCAAATAAATTTTTTATTAAAGAATATAAAAATAAGAGAAAAATATTTTTGTCAAAAAAATATTTTTATTTATGGGTAAATAAAATAAAAAAATAAATTACATATTAGATAAATAATTTAATAATCCGCTATAATCTCTTTCGCCATTGTATTCTTTAAAATTATTTATTTTATCCATTCCTTCTGGGAAGTAACGAATTGTAGGGAAACCTCTAACATTGTGAGAATTTATTAATTGAGGATTTTCATCTGAATCTATTTTTACAATTCTAACATTTCCATTATAATTTTGCATTAATTTATTAAAGTGAGGCATTAATTTTTTGCAGTGACCACACCACTCGGCAAAGAATAATACTAAATCACCATTTTGACCTTGGTTTGCAAAATCTTCTACTTCATCAGAATCATCGCCAGTAAATTGTTCTATTTCATCAGAATCATCATCATCATCTCCTGCAAATTGTTCTACTTCATCGGCATCATCGCTGGCATCATCACTAGCATCATCCGCAAAGTTTTCTACATATCTTACATTTTCATCATCAAATGCTTCTAACTCAAATGCTCCTTTTAAACTTCCGATATGTGCACCACCTTCTAATCCAATGCTAAAATTAGGTGAAAAAATTCTGAATATTGATAATACGATTAATAATATAATTAAAATCATAACAATAATGAATAAAGGGTTAGTTAATATTGCAGTAGTTATGTTTTGTGCCATTTATATATTATATATAATATTTTTTTTTTAATAAAATATAATTTTAATATTATTATATAATTACATAAAAATATTTCTTATTATTTAAAACTTTCAATTGTTATTTCATATAATATCTTTAATGAAATAACTAGTTATAGATTTTTATCTAAAAAATTAATAATTCTTTATAAATATTATAATATTTTTTCTTTAAAATAACTTTTTATAAAAAAATAGAAGTTACTAATAAATAATTAATCTAATATAATTTTAATTTTCTTAGTGTAATTACAATTTTTTTAGTGTAGTTACAATTTTCTTAGGTGTAGTTACAATTTTCTTAGGTGTAGTTCCTATCTTAACAGGAGTATTAACATAAACACCTTTTGCAGTAGTTACAATTTTCTTAGGTGTAGTTCCGATCTTAACGGGAGTGTTAACATAAACACCTTTTGCAGTAGTTACAATTTTCTTAGGTGTAGTTCCGATCTTAACGGGAGTGTTAACATAAACACCTTTTGGAGTAGTTCCTATCTTACCTGGAGTGTTAACATAAACACCTTTTGGAGTAGTTCCTATCTTAACGGGAGTGTTAACATAAACACCTTTTGGAGTAGTTCCTATCTTAACGGGAGTGTTAACATAAACACCTTTTGGAGTAGTTCCGATCTTAACGGGAGTGTTAACATAAACTCCTTTTGGAGTAGTTCCGATCTTACCGGGAGTATTAACATAAACTCCTTTTGGAGTAGTTCCGATCTTACCGGGAGTATTAACATAAACTCCTTTTGGAGTAGTTCCTATCTTACCGGGAGTAGTAAAATAAACTCCTTTTGGAGTAGTTCCTATCTTACCGGGAGTAGTAAAATAAACTCCTTTTGGAGTAGTTCCTATCTTACCGGGAGTATTAACATAAACTCCTTTTGGAGTAGTTCCGATCTTACCGGGAGTAGTAAAATAAACTCCTTTTGCAATAGGACCAGAAGTAGTAGCATAAATTCCTTTTGCAGTAGTTTCTATCTTACTGGGAGTAGTAAAATAAACTGGTCTTGAAGTTGTTACACTTTTTCCGAAGGTAGTAGGAAAATGTGTTGGAGTAACTACCATAGATGCTGATTTATTATTATCTATTATACTTTGTATAAAACTACTCTTTTTTTTTTTCCTTCTTCTTATTTTAAATGTTTCATGAACATTATTTATTAATAAAGAATATAAAATAATAACAATAATAATAGAAGCTAATATAAGAAGATATATATTATTTTTTTTCATTTTATATTAATAATAGATAAAAAATTGATTTATATACTTTATTAAATATAAATTATTAATTTAAATAAATTATTTATAGAAATGAAATCATCAAGATATGTATTAAATAATATGTTAATGTCATACGTTAATACTAATAATCCAATTATTGATTATTTTCTTAATTTTTTTATTTTAACTTTAATAACATATATTTTTCAAAATATATATTATTTGAATGAACTCACATGTCATATAATAGATTATTTAAGAAAGAAAATGTATGTTGAAATTATTATTGAATCATCATTAGTAACATATGATAGAAATGGAATTAAAACTACTAAAATGCAATATTCAGACGCATTTAAGTCAATATGTTTTTATATTAAAAGCTTAAAAACAGATGGAATTTATTCTAAAAGAGAACCTGATAAATGTGAAAAAACAAGTAATCCAGCTTTTGATATTTTTATTCCAGATCAATATAAAGAATTTGTATTAGAAAAATCAAAAGATATAAGATGTATAATGAAAATATACAAAGAAAAAATAAATAATGATAATGAATCGACAAAGGAAAAAAAAGAGCATTATATGAGGATTTTTAGTAATAATAAATCTACTAAAATAGAAGATTTAGAAGATTTTGTTAAAAAATGTATTTTTTCTTATACCAAATTTAAAGAATTAAATATTCTTAATGAACAGCATTATTTTAACTATAATTATTTAAATGAAGATGATGAATTACAATTTACCGAAAATATATTTAAAACAAGTAAAACATTTGATACTATTTTCTTTGAAGAAAAAAATATATTTTTAGAAAAATTATATTTTTTCTTAGAAAATAAAGACTGGTATAATAGAAAAGGAATACCATATCATTTTGGTGTTTTCCTTCATGGAGAACCTGGATGTGGAAAAACAAGTATTATTAAAGCTACTGCAAAATTAACCGGTAAACATATTTTTAATATCCATTTAAATAGAGTAAAAACATGTGGTGAATTATACAGTATTTTCTTTAATGAAATAGTTAATGATAAAAAAATACCACTTGAAAAAAGAATTTATGTATTTGAAGATATTGATTGTTTAATAGATATTATTGAAGATCGCGAAGAAAAAGAGATCAAAAATAAAAATAAAATTGATAAAAATGAAAATATACTGTTACATGAATTCTTATTAAATGAAAAATTAAAACCTACGAAGCCCGATGATGATTTAAATCTAGGTGCCCTTCTCAATGTTTTTGATGGATTATTAGAATCTCCTGGTAGAATTATCTTTATGACAAGTAATTTCCCTCAAAAAATTGATAAAGCTCTTTTAAGACCTGGAAGAATAGATCTTAATATAAAATTAAAAAAATGTAGTAATAAAATTATTATTGATATATTGTGTTATTTTTTTGAAATAAAACACGATGACCTATTATTATTATTAAATAATAATCCATTTCAAGATTATGTTTTAACACCGTCTGCTATTTTCAATATTTGTATTAATAATAATACAATAGAAGATTGCATATATCAAATAAGGGAAAAAGAAAATAATTAAATGTTATTTACCCTTTTGAGAAAGCATAAATTATAAAATCTCTTATTAAGAGCAATATACACGCGAAGCAATATAAATGCGAAGCAATATACACAAATAAAGTAAAAAATGAAAAATATATTTTCTGTTTCCTAAAATAAATCAATAATGATTACTCTTTCAAAAGAATGGATTCTTTTCAACCCTATTTAATGATGTTAATTACATCACTAAATAAGAATGAATCTATGAATTATTTATCTATTTTTTTAGTTATTATTATACCATTAATCACTCGGTTTATGAATAGTAAAGAATTTTCAGATATTTTAAAAAAAATAACTACTTTTTTTAAAGAAGAATGGATTACAATTAATATTCCTACACATGAAGTTGATTTATTAAAATCATTTTGTAAAACAAAAGGGACTAAACAAATTCATAGTGATCATTTTTTAGCCATATGTCATTATTTAAAATATAATAATATTCCTAATATTAAATCTTTAACTGAATTATTAACATTTGAAACTGAATTACAAAAATATAATAATAATGACGATTCATACAATGAACACAGAAATGAAGAAAAAAATAAATATATATTCATTCCATATGATACTGAAAAAATTAAAATCTGTAGTAAAAGAAATATTTATTGTGAAATTACAAATATGTCAAATGAAAATGAAGAAGAAAATAAGGATGATAAAACAAAAGTTAAATTTTCACATAAAAAAAAATATATTATGACCATTATGATTCAAAAGAACCCTGATTCTACAAAAGATCAAATGATTATATTAAAATCTTTTTTAGAAGAATGTTTAACCCAATATTATTTATCTATTAAACCTAAAGAAGAAAACAAATTTCTATTTGAATTTAGATGTGCCGAAAAATATGATTATACTACTATTTTATATTGGGATGAACATAATTTTGAAACAAATAAAGATCTTAATACAAATATCTTCTTTGACGACAAAGAAGACTATTTAAATTATGTCCGACAATTTAAATATGATCCTGATAAAGAATATAATGATGCAGAAGAAACCTATAAAAGAGCTGGTTTTGTATACAAATCAGGTATATTATTTTATGGTAGCCCTGGTTGTGGAAAAACAAGTGTTATTAAAGGAACTCTAAAAGAAACAAACCGTCATGGTATTATTGTTGATTTAAGTAGAGTTGATTCAGCATCAGTATTAAAAAAAATATTAAATGGACGTAAATTCAATAATAAAACATTTAAGAGCAGGGAATTGTGCTATATTTTTGAAGATTGTGATGCAATTAAATTTGATATTATCAAAAAAAGACAAACAGCAACTGAAGAAATAGCAAATTCTTTAGCACAAAATGAAAAAACTGAATTAAGTATTGTTCAACAATTATTAAAAACTTCTGCACTTGACCAAAATAATACAGATGATATTAATTTATCTCAATTATTACAGTTATTAGACGGTGTTAATGAATCACCGGGTATTATGTATATCTTTACAACAAATCATCCTGAAAAAATAGATGATGCATTGTTAAGACCTGGTAGAATTGATTATATTTATGAATTTAAGAAATGTAGTAGACAGATGATTGAAGATATAGTTAAAACAAAATTTAATCTTTCTAAGAAAATTAAAATTTCTGAATTAGAAAATATTAAAGAATTTATTTTATCTCCAGCTGAAGTTCAAGGAATATGTTTTAAAAATAATGATTTAGGCACATGTTTAAATAAAATTATTATTAATTCAAATAAATCCTAAAAAAATTTATATCTATATTATATAATATGGATATAAAAACAATATTTATAAGTATTGCTAGTTATAGAGACTTTTATTGTAGTAAAACATTAGAATCAATATACTTAAATGCAACAAATCCTCAAAATATATATGTTGGATTATGTATTCAAAATATGGATAATGATGAAGATTGTCTATTAAAAGATCCATCTATAAAGAAATATGCATCGAATATTAGTACTATTCGAATGAAAAATTATGAAGCAAAAGGTCCTACATGGGCAAGATATTTATGTACAACATTATTTAATAATCAAGATTATTTTTTTCAAATTGATTCACATACTTTATTTGAAAAAGGATGGGATACAAAATGTATAGAGATGATTGATGATATTAAAAAAAATACTGGTTCTACTGATGTAGTTTTATCGCACTATCCACCTAGTTATGAAGAATACAAAAATAAAGACAAAAATTTAAAAACAGTTGACACTATATGTCAATCTTTTTTTAATGATCGTGGAATGGTATCATTTCAAGGTGCATCTCCAATAGATATGAATAAAGATAAATATGTACAAACACCTCATATTGCAGCTGGTATGTTTTTCTGTGAAGGAAAATGTTTAAAAGAAGTTCCATATGATCCACAATTACCAAATTTATTTGTAGGTGAAGAAATATTACATTCTGCACGAGTTTGGACAAGTGGATATGATATTTATTCTCCTACAGAAGTAGTTGTATATCATTTATATACTCGTTCTGATCAACCTCATATATGGGATGATAAAGATTTTAATGATACTGATGCATTCAATAAAGTTAAATTTTTAATGGGAATGGATAAAAATGTAAAAATTCCACAACATTTAAAAGAAAATATTGAGAAATATGGTATGGGAACTAAAAGATCATTAAAAGAATTTTATGATTTTGCTGGAATTGATATTACTAAAAAAAAAGTTTATAAAAATTTTTGTCCTAAACCACATGAAATTACTCCTATTGGAGAAGAAGAAGTTAAAAAAGATGCTAATAAAGATGCTAATAAAGATGCTAATAAAGATGCTAATAAAGAAGCTGCATCTAAACCAGTTGAAAATACTGTTCAAGGGGTTCTTGAAACTTTTTCTAATATTGATAATTTACAAGGAAGTCCATTTGAAATAGTTCATCCAAAAATACACACAAATAAAATTATTTCATTACTTGTTGTTTTATTTATTATTTTACTTATTATTTATATGATATTAAATTTATAAAATTATTATATTTATTTACAATAAGATGAAATATTATCAAATTATTTTTTGGATATTAAAAATAATTGCAATTGCATTTATTATTTTAATATATACAGGTTATATTGATGCATCAAATAATATATATCAAATTACAGATAAATTACTTAAATTGTTTATTGGAATTTTTATTATTATTGTATTTACATTTTATAATTTTCCAATGATTGATTTTCATGACTTAATTATTATAAAAATTGGAGGATTTTTATTAATTTATTCAGCACTTTCTCTTTAGATAATGATTAAGATTTATATTTTTTATTTATAAAATAAAAAAATTATCTTACGTAAACTACTTTTTTTATAAAAAAAAATTGACAGCTAAAAATTCTACATTTTTTTTAATTATTATTTAAAATACTCTTGTAGAGTACTCTAAACAAATTTCAGGAGTGTTATTATTATGTCGTCTCTTATGCATCCTTCATGGAATGTGCCCTCTGACGCATGCCCCATTCTAAAGGGAAAGTACCCCAATGGACCTGTTTTCCTCTACAACATCAACTACTATCAACCAGTCGTTTCTGGAAAGCTTCTTCTGCTTAACGCAGAAGTGCTTGGTGGAACCGGGCTTTCGAGATTTGTTCATGCCGACAAAGTGTTTCTTTTCAACGTCAAGGACCCTGAACTGGTTGGTTTTGAGTTCAGCGAGGACATCCTCGCAACTCGAACTCAGATCGCCTGTTGGGCAGTGACCCATGTCAAGAAGCACAAGGAAGAAACAATCCAGGTTATCTGCACAATTGGTGAGATTTCAATCGCATTCTTTGTTGACCCAACGTCAGCTGAGAAAATTGACATCACTCTTCCTGTTCCCAGAAACCATGTTGTTTGCAACCGAAAGTCAAACATTAAGCCCAATGGCACTGATGTTTTTGATTGGCTGATGAAACAGGTTCGTCCTGTTGATATCAGAACCATCGAAGAAGAAACTCTTTCCAAGGTGAATGACCTTTTCCGTCAGATGGGGATTCGTGAGATCTCGATGAGACCTTCTATCGTGTCTACCCCAGCAGAAGCAGATGCAGCTGCTGGTGGTAGTTATGCCAAGAAGGCATCTTCTACTCGCTCGACCCTTTCCTACGCCAGTGCTACAAGCATTCCCTCTCGTATCGAAGATCTGTATCGTGAGATTCACGATCTTGAGAAACAGAGAGATGAAACTATTGCACAGGAGAAGGCAATGAAGGAGCAGGAGAAAAAGATGATGATTGATGCAATCAAAAATGCAGACAGTAATCTTCTCTCCGCTCTTGTCGCTCAGCTTGGTCCAGAACAGATCGCTAGTATGGAGCAGCTCATTGCGATCCAACTCAATGTTCATTCTGCTAATGCCGCTATTGCGGCACAGGCAGAGGCTACTCGTCTTGAAGCAGAAGCTGCTCGTCGTCGATCTGAGGCTGCAGCTCTTCCCTCAGTCATTCTAGCGGGCATTACTATCCCTCGTGGAAATGTGATTAGCGCAGATACTGCAGAGGAGTTCCTTGCATCCAAAAAGAAAGAATCCGAGGAACGGCTTGCTAAAAGAAAGGCTGCAAAGAAGGCTTCTTCCAAAGCTAGTGCTGAACGTGCAGAAGAGAACAATGCTTCTCATGCTCGTGAGACTGTGAACCCATATGAAGTTCTGTCCAATGGAGATGGTTCTTCCAACAGCTCTCGTGTATCTAGTCCATCGTCAATCGTTTCGGCAGATCAAGAAGCTGATAGTGAGAACTAAGCAAAGCTTCAAAAGCTACCTCTTTTTCAGGTTAATATATTGTTACATGTGTATATATTCATGTTCATTGTAGGTTTTGGGGAATTAATCCAAAAATTCCATCCCGCAGAGCTTGTGTTAAGGCTCGTCAAATATGTACTTTTTTAAATATTGTCATAATTGTTATAATAATTCTTTTAAACCTTCAATAAAATCTTTTTCAATTGACCAACCTAAATTCTTCAATTTTTCATTACTAATATAATATCTTTTATCATTAAATGGACGATCATCTATATATTCAATATAATTATCATAATCTTCACTATTTTTTATAAGTTTTATAAGTATTTGTGCTATTTCAAGAACAGTATATTCTTTATCTTCATCACTTCCAATATTATAAATATTTCCAACTTCACCAAAATTTAATATTAAATCTAATCCTCTAACAACATCATTAGTATGAAGGAAAGCACGAACATTGCTTCCATCACCTTGTATAGTTACTTTTTTACCTTCTTTTAATAATTTTATAAAACGAGGAATTAATTTTTCAGGATATTGGTTTGGTCCATATACATTGTTTCCACGAGTAATAATAATTGGCATCTTAAAAGAATAACGGTAAGAATTAGCAATTAATTCAGCACCTGCTTTTGTTGCAGCATATGGATTAGTTGGGCATAAAATAGATTGTTCATTTTTTTTCTCTTCATCTTCTAAAAGAGATTCGCCATAAACTTCATCTGTTGAAATATGAATAAATTTAAGAATTTTACCATATTTTCTGCAACATTCTAATAATGTATGTGTTCCTAAAATATTATCATTTGTATATTGAAGTGAATCTTCAAATGAATTCTGAACATGAGATTGTGCTGCAAAATGAATAACAGAATCAATTTTATAGATATTTAAAACGTGATTAATTAAATCCTTAGAGCATAAATTTCCTTTTACTAATTTATATCTATCGGATGATCTTAATTCATCTAATATATTTAATTCATCTGCACAATAATACATTGCGTCTAAATTAATAATTTGAATATCTTTATTTTTATTTAAATAATAATTTATAAAATTTGAACCAATAAATCCACATCCTCCAGTAACAAGTAAGTTTTTATACATATATTATATTAAAATTCTTTATTATAAATAATTAAACGAAATTAGTAATATAAAAAGATAATTTATATATTAATATAATTAAAATGGATAAAGAAAATCTAAAAGATTACATCAATAAATTACTTGAAGTTGAGAAGGAAGAAAATAAATTAAAAGATTATGCAAATGAGTTAAAAGAGAAAAAAGCTAAATTAAATACATTAATTATTGATTTTATGGAAAAAAATAGTATTACTGATAAAGATATTATTTTGGGTGATAAAAAAATAAAATATGCCTTAACTAAAAATCAAGAAAATATTACCAAGGGATTTCTTTTTGAAAAATTAAAAATTTTTTTAAAGAATGAAGATGCTTCTAAAGAAGCTGTTCAATTTATATATAATGATAGAAATGTTACTATGAAACCAAGTATTAAAATAATTGATATAAAGAAATAAATATATGAAATTTATATTTACATAATGCAAAAAAATAATAACATTGAATTTTGGTTTAAACATAATAAACATTTACTCGAAAATTTATATTATTATTTAATCGAACTATGTAATAAAAATAAAATTAAATTAATTCCCTCCAAAGAATTATCAAATAATTTTATAAGAATGATGTACAACGAATCTTTGAAAACAATAATTGATAAGGAACTATATTAGTAATAATCATATAATTTGATAACCTATATCTCCTCTATTATTTTTTTTATATTTAAAATAATAAAAATATTATTACTTTAGAATGAGCAATCTAGAACAATATTATGAATCAGAAACTCAGAGTAAGTTTATGTATAAGGAAAAGGAGTCGAACGCGGAGTCGAAGGAGGAATCTAAATTACCCGCTAATAAAACATCATTTCTTGATATTTTAAAAATAAACAGTAACAATATTCTTCTTCTTAAAAAAGAAGAAAAGAATGAAGAATATATAGATGAGGAAGAATTAAAATATAACGCGTTTATAAAAGATGTTGATGATGAATTTGATCATTTATATATGGCTAAAATAAATGATATTCAATTTGAGTTTAAAGAATATTTAAAAGAAAATTCATATCCTTTTATGGATAAATTAAATTTAAATAATTATGGATTTTTTGATTTTATTAAGTACTCATCTGAAAATTATAATAAACTAATTACTAAAATGCAAAAAGAAAATGAAGAAAATGCAAATGAAAATCGAGAAGATGAAGATGATATATATTTTGATCTAAATTATGAAAATAATTAAAAAATATATTATATTATATTATAAATTATGCAAAGCAACCCACCTCTTGAAAAATCATTTATAGAATCTCTTAAAAAGGCCATTAACAGAGAAAATTTACAAAGTTTAAATAATATAAGTAATTCAACAATATTTAATAAAGAAAAAATTGATTTACTAGATGTTTATGGAATAAATTGTTTACAATATGCTGTTTTACTAAATAATTATAACATTGTTAGATTATTGATTAAGTCTGGTTCTAATAAAAATATAATGCCTATTAAAAGTATTATATATAAACCTGAAGGACATTTTGGATATATTATTATTAATACTGATGAAACATTATTTGATATATTACTTAAATCTTTTGAAATTGAAAATAGAGCCAAAGAAATAAATATAGATTCAATAAATAATATAATAGATTTAATAATAGATACAAAGGATATATATAAAGCAGCAGACTGTTTATATATAATTTGTACTCAAAAATCAGTTCTTATACATTCATTATCAGAAGAAAAATATTATAAAATGTTTGATCATTTATTTAAAAAATTAAACTGTTTTAATGCAAAATTAATAGGTTTAATTATATATAATAATATTAAAATAGAGTATATAGATCAAATTTTAAACCAATATAATAATTTTATTTATCTAATCGATAGAAATTTAGTTCTTATGTTAGCAGTATTATATCAATCATTGATTAAGTATCTTAAAAATACAAATATAGAAACTCTTAAAAAAATAATTAATATTTTTAATGACAATGATCTTAAGAATAATATAAATATAAAAAATTTTCTAAATGGAATACTTGGAATTGTTAATCTTAAAATAAAATCAAAAAATATTAATTCTAATAAAAAAAATTTATTAAGTGAAATAAGAGACTTATTATATATAAAACTTGGTAAAACTTTTTATAATAAAAGTTCTAATTATAGCTATAGAGATAATTCTACATATGCACGCACATTACCAGAATATATATTATATGTTTATCGAGGATGCAATGAATATATACCAGGAATTATTCGTCAAAGTAAAACAATAAATACTTTAGATTATAGTAAAGATTTATTAGATTATTCTATTTCTTATGAACTAGGTTCAATAAAAAGTGATATAAGTACTCTTAAGTGTTAGAAGAAAAAAGTAAAAATAGTT
>Ga0114959_10001576_pt1 | contig 19667 bp, 14 predicted proteins | sample C_130625_EF_Meta_FD_87317 | JGI IMG/M metagenome (GOLD analysis project Ga0114959, IMG submission 87317) | Freshwater microbial communities from Lake Croche, Canada to study carbon cycling - C_130625_EF_MetaG | ecosystem: Environmental > Aquatic > Freshwater > Lake | place: Lake Croche, Canada... | reverse complement strand
TTTGGAGGACTTTGGATTACAATTTATCTATATTTTCTTTAACAAAAGTCAAAAATTCTTCTGTCCATGTAATCATTTCTTGCACTTCTTCTTTGGTGAAATCACTTTCTAAATCATCATCGGCATCTTGTCTATTATTCATCAATTCAGATAGATTTTTACCGTACTTTTCAGGAACTGTTCCAGTTTTTTGAACAACTCGCTAAATTTAGTTTTGACACCATTATGCGATTTTACGAATCTATCTTTTTTGAAGAGTAATATGTTCGTGCCAACCAAAAGTAAGCTTGGTAATACCTATTCGCACTCCCTAAAAAATGCCCTAATTTAAAGTCGTCTGTGGCAGTTTCTATGAGGTCTTCTGACCTTGCTATGGCTAATTCAATGTTATTATCCGTAAATTAATTTTCCATCTTTTCTTATAAATCTGTACAAATACTCGTCTGAATTCAAGTATTTGTACATTGACGTTGGGATTACAGAAACATCAATTAAATATTTTAAGAATAACTGCCAAACCCATTCACTTGTTGACTTTCTTTCATGGCGAGTTTTTAACTCCATAACATTCAAAACCACTAGTAAATCGATATCCGAATCATCATGGGCTTCTCCACGGGCATACGAACCGAAGAGAATTATCTTCGCTAGGCGGTTGCCATAATGTGCTTTGGCTTGTTCCGTAAATTCTGCAATGATTGGTTGAATGTCTTTCATGAATTATGTTACGATTTTGGGATATCGTGCTACATTTCGTACAAATTTAAAAACCTTCCTTCACTTCCTCCTTCTTTTTCTCTTCTTTTTTCACTTCCTCTTTTTTTACGACCTTTTTGCCCTTTTCGGTTCTGGTTCTGAATGTGTCGGTGAAATGCTCGGTGAAGGCGAATTTTTCTTCTGCCCCAACCCCCAAGAAAGCGTAGGCATTTTTGCCAATGCCTTTTTTCACCCCTTTCGATTTAGTGGCTACGGCATTATTAAATTCACCGTCGGATGAGATGACACCCATTTCGTTTTTCAAATATCCCATAAAATACCAAACGTCCGTTGAGGGTTCTAAATACAAATAAAATTCATCTCCTTCGGGTGTTTTTTTGATTTCAACCATTCCATCGATTTCTGAATTAATATCCGTTCCTCCGATGCTGGCAATGCTCAATTTCCCGACTGAATAAAAGGAAGATGCTTGTTCTGAATACCGCAAATTTACCTTTGAAATCACCATCGACGTATTCAATTTGGCATTAATTGAGTGCAAGGGCACGTGTTCATTTTTCAATCTTCTCTCGAATCCATCAATGATTTTCCCCCCTAAAATATTCGCTAATTTTGACATTAAATGTTCCTTATCTTCGGGTTCATCGGCACTGGCATTGTCTCTACTTTCAAGGTTGGTTTTAACAATTTTATCCGCCATTGCTTTCAAAACCTCTACGGGCATCGGGAAATTCAAAACCATCATTTGGTCGAATTTATACTTGCCACTATCAACCCGAATTTCCGCAAAACCAGCCGTCTGAAGATAATTTGAAGGGTGGTAAAAATTAAAAATGCCTTCTAATTTCAACGTTCGTTTCTCATCGTCATAGGTATAGCGACTGGCTTCATAGGATTCATTTTTATCGTCCGGGCCAATTTCAAATCGAGAAGTTTTCGGAATATCTCGTAATTGACCATTTACGGTAAAAATATCTTCGTCCTTCGGGTCTGCTTTACTCGTCAAGAAGGTCGTGTATAAGCCTGAAGAGGTAGTTCTGGCGTGCAAACCAGCGTATATTGGTTCATTTAAATCGTTTTTCATATTCTCTTGAATCTGAATATTTACATCGTCCGTACTATTGCCTTTATACGCAACCCAATTAACCACATCCGCTCGATTTTTGTATTCAGGACGTACGAAACCATTTAGCCTTAAATTCTTATCGGTCGCAACCATTGCGATGTCACCCCGATACAATATTTTGGGAGAAAGATGAAATTGATCTTTTTGTTCAACCGTTGCCTTTGCGGTGGTGTTATATCCTTTGATTTTTTTACGACTATCCACTATCGATTCCTTAAATTCAAAATTACTCATTTTGATATTCATCGTATCTCCCGCAAGATTTGGGAATCTGTAGGTTGCATCCCCCTCAAACTTAAATCTAGAAATAATTCTGATATTTCCATTCACTAAATTGTGGTAGCCGTTAATGGTATCAATCTGCATTTTTGCGTTATAAAATCCCCGCATTTCTGCATCTCTGCGGATAGAAACAGCTCCTTTATCGGGAATAATTTTCGCATCAGCCGACTTGATAAAAGGTACGCCAGTTATATTAAGTGACTGTTTATCAATCTCATACAAAGCCTCTGAACCATTAAATGAAAGTCCTTCTTGCGATGGTTCGATAGAGGTGAATGTCGTATTTTTAACATCTCCTTTCATCGTGATTGTTTTCTTATTAATATCCCATTCGGCGCTGTTGATAGAAGTTCTATAAGCCGTGTACGGGAAAAATAAACTGGTAGAATCATCTAATTTGAGATTTTTTGGCGTTTGGATACTCACCAAACCTGTCGCCAAATTAAAGCTAATATTCATATTGTTGCCCAACAAAGCTGGCTTGGAAACTTTCAAATTATTTCCCACCGAGAGCGTTGCCATATCTGCCGTGAAGGCTTCTTTTCCGAATTTAATATTGTTAGATTCCGTCTCAGAATCTTGGCGTTTCACTTTGCCAAAACCAAATAAACCTGTCTGACGAACCAATAGTTTTCCTTCTAGTTTTGAACTGGAAGCATAAAAATCAAAAGAATTTCCTTTGGCTTCAATCAACATGCTATCGGCTTTGGGTTGCCATTTCAGAGCGTAATTTTTAATGTCAACTTTGGTGTAATATGATTGTCCAACCGTGCCTTCGTTGATAATACCCGTTGTGCCCGTTGCCGTAACTGAATCAATGGTAAAAAGGGCATATTTGGCTTGAATTTGCGAAGTTAAATGGTTGATTTCACACGCTGCGTGTAGTCCCTGTTTATCCATTAAAAGTGGTCTTTCAAATTTCACAAAGGTTTTGCTATTATAAATATTGTATTTTCCTTCGGGCACTTTATGACTGAAACCTAGCGAGTTATCGGGCATCGAAATCAACGTTTCTTTAAATGGCGGGAAGATTCCATCCGAATTAAACGTACCCACAAAGTCAATATCTTTGATGTTTAAACTATCAAAATCAATGCTTGGCACTTTAAAAAATATTTTTTTATTGTAGACCCCGTTGACACGGTATGGATGGTCGAAATAAGCTGTCACACCCGTAGGAACAACCAAACGGGGATATTCTGCTAGTCGCTGGCGACCTGACTTGTTATTAGGTTTGTTGATATAAATGACACCCGCTTCATACTTCAAATCCCCTCCAATTTCGGTTCGCCCTTTATTGGCTAATTCTTTTTGAGGTACAAAAGTAATGGAATCAATTTTGTTTAATTTCACGCTAAATTCTCCGTAATTGAACGATAAATCTTTGCCCCTGAATCGGAAATTACCCGTTTTCAATTCACCACTAATTCCAAAATTTCTGTCCTTATTTACTTTAATAATATTATCGTATGGAGCCATAAAAACATTCAAGGAATCAGAAAGATAAAATTGCTTTACTCCTCTGACAATCAATTGATTGTCCTTTAAATTAAGACTTGCGTTTGAGGTGGTATCCTTCATATTAGAAGAATAATATGAAGGAATCAAAAAGTTGTCATAATCTTTTCTTGCGCCGTAGGCCGCTAAATTATGCAAGCCTTTTCGAGATAATTTTAAGATTTCCACGTCAGGGTCATATTCGAAATAACCTTTCTGCATCATCTCTAAAAATATGGATCTTAAAGCCGCCGCATTTTTATTGAAAGCTTTTGCAAGGTCAGTGATTGTGGTCGATACTAAGTTATTTTTTCGGATATAATTGGAAACGACCAAAAGCGGATTAAAGCTGTAGATAGCCGAAATCTGAGCAAAACGTTCGGGATTATAGTAATCAAAAGATTCGAAAAGAGCAGGCACTACGTTTTTGGCCGTCAGAATGGAAAAGTCCATCCGTTGGTCGTTTATGTGCCAACTCATGGCATCGGCGGTGATATCTAATTTGTGGTAACTATCTGAATATGAAGACTCTCTAAATCCTCCTGCATCCACTTTATTTAAACGAAGCATAAAGTTTTTACGGTCATAATTTAATTTAACCGAAGGATGATACAAAGAATCCGAACCCGCAAAATAACCCGTAAAAATTGCCGACGGAGAAACAATCAAAGAATCACCAATTTCGAAGCGTTTACTCCTAGCGCTGAACACCGTTTTTCCATCCTTTTTAATCGTAATGGTAGCGTATTTTGATTGTAAAGATGAACTCGAAATCTTATTACCAACCATCGTAAAACCGCCTTTGTAATCTATTTCGCCAGTATTTTTGATCGTTACATCATTTTCTAAAGACATAAATCTTGGATAAAGTATTAGTGCATTTTTAGCCCGTTTTTTGCTTTGAAATTCAAAAATTCCTTTAATCGGTGCGTTCAATTTTTGATTATTTGTAATAGTCGCCAACTCCGAAGTTATTTTTGGATTTCGTATCTCCATATTGTAATTATTCAAGGTGGCAAAAACCGCTGGCATTCCCACATTTTCCCACGAAAAATTTCCACCCGTACCCAGTAAAACGCCTTCTTTTATGCTTAAAATAGCAGAAGTTTTTTTTAGGGTAACAGAGTCGTTCGCCGTAGCAATGATCAAGTCGATTTTATTGAATTCTATGACAGGGCCAGGGTTCAAAAATTGAATAGCGGGTTCTTCAAGAGGGGCTTGTGCGGGAGCGTTGCTGGCCGTTGGAAGTGGTGCGTCCCAATCTTCCCAAGCATTCGTTTTCTTTTCGGGTTCGGGTGTACTATTTGTGGGCTGATTAGGTGCATCGGGCTTTTCTGGCTTATTAATTTCTATTTTTTGATCATTAAACTTGAATCCAATCGAGCCATTTTGAGCGTACAGGCGGTTGAAGTTTGTAAAATATAATGCACTATTATTAAAGTATAAACGTGTGATTTCAATGTAGCGCAAGGTCGTTTTAGTATCGCCCGTTTCAACGGATTTACGGAGCGTTTCTAGGTAATTATCCAATAAAGTTTGGGGCATTATGGCATTATTTACACCCAAAATAACGGCATCAAAAAGTCCCACAAATTGCGGTGGTTTATAGCCTTTTTTGAACATAAAATTTGAAACTTTGGCCAACTCACTTTTCTGTGCGTCAGTAAGTTTACCAGAGTTCCAAAGCTTATCAAAATTTTGAGCGATTACCTCTGCCTGTGAGTTATTTGAAAGGGCCAGAAAATTCTTAGCATCCGCCAAAAACTCTTCGGGCTTGTCTGATAATTTCAGTCCTTGTGCGTTTGAAAACGAGTAAACAAGTACGAGCGTTAAACTAAATAAAAATGATTTGATATTCATAGATTTTACGGATTATCTTCTGTAAAATTAACGAATTGTTTGGATTGATATTTGATTTGGCAACGATAAAGAGTTAGTCAGGATATCAAAATTATACTACTCATTATGCCTATTCTACGGACGCACCTAGATAAAAATAAAAATCTTTTGGTACTAGGTAATTATATACTGTGTCCAAGCCGTGGTCTAATTTGAGAGTTTATGATTTCTTGTTTTTTACTTTCTTTCAAAAACTACCGCTGCCCAATTATTTTTCTGTTCCATTTTCCTTTTTACCAGTCCAGCCGCCTTTGCCACGTTTTCGATATCGGCAATATCCTGCTCATAAAAACCACTCACAACCAATGTTGATGGAGCAGATTTCATAAATGCTAGGTATTTTGGAATATCCCGTATCAAAATATTACGGTTAATATTCGCTAAAATAATGTCATAATGCTCGGCGGGTTCATCCTCAATGGTTCCCTGACGAATGATAACATTCTGACAATCATTTAATTGACAATTTTCACGAGAATTTTCCGCCGCCCATTCCTCAATGTCAAATCCTGCTACTTCCGAAGCGCCTAATTTAGAAGCAAAAATTCCCAGAATACCCGTTCCACAGCCCACATCTAGCACTTTCTTGTTTTCGTGGTCAATATCCATTTGCAAACTCAATACCATCGAAGTGGTTTCGTGATGCCCCGTTCCAAACGACATTTTTGGATTAATCAATAATTCATAATCTACATTCGGGTCAGGTTCGTGAAAATTTGCACGTACTCGCACCCGTCCAGTAGCCGCTAAAATGGGTTCATAATTTTTCTCCCATTCTTCGTTCCAGTTCTTTTTTTCTAGGGTTTTATAAGAATAATTAATCGGGGTCATGCCTAAATATCGCTCCATGATTTCGTCCACGTCATTTTCTGAAAAATTATCTTCGGTAATGTACGCATTCAAAGAATCAGATTCTTCGGTAAAAGTTTCGTAGCCAATTTCACCTAATTCCGCCATGAAAATATCTGAAAATTCAGGATTGATGCTTAGTTTTAATTCAATGTAATTCATGGTTTTTGGGAAATTTTATTAATTATCTTTTGATTTTATTGCAAATAAAAGCCCTAAAAGTTTAAGTTTGGTGCTTTTTTAAAAAAATGCCACAAATAGAATATTTGCCGGCTAAAGGGCCTAAAAAAACATCAAACCATGCCGAAAATCTACGGCTGTTTTTTCAGTGATGATTTCCTAATCATCAGTTCACCTTTTACCGTTTTGCTATATCGGGTAAAATTTTCTTTATGGACTATATTATCAATTAATAAATTGGCGGCGGTTTCGCCAACTAGGTAGGGGAAAAGATGAAAAACGGTCAACGAGGGGTCGAATAATTCAGCAATTAATTCATCCCCGAAACCCACAAAGGCAATTTCTTCGGGAATATTAATTTTCCTTTTTTTGACCTCTACCATCATTTCAATGGCATTTGCGTAATGAACCGTAAAGATTCCATCGGGCGGATCTGGTAAATCTAGCCAACGATTGAGTGCAATTAACGAGTCTTCTTTTTTGAAATTGCTATGGTAAACCAAGTTTTCGTCAAAGGCGATTCCGTGTTTTTTTAACGCTGCCGTATAACCCTCAAAACGAGTTTGACTGATCAATAATCTTTCCGGGCCAGCCATAATTGCAATTCTTTTACAGCCTTGTTCAATCAGGTGTTCTACCAAATCAAAACTGCCTTTAAAATCCTCTTGAATGATTTTTGGGGTTTCTAATTCATTACAAACTCGATCGAAATGAACAATCGGAACGCCTTTGCTGAGGTGCAATTTGATGTGCTCAAACGAGGACGTTTCTTTTGAATGACTAATCAATAGCCCATCAACTCGACTGGACATCAAGGCCTGAACATTCAAAATTTCAGTTTGATGTTTCTCGTTCGACTGACAAATAATTACCCTATATCCAGCATTGCTTGCCACCTGTTGAATGCCTGCTAACACGCCCGCAAAAAAAGGTCTTTCAATGTTGGGAATAATGACGCCTATGGTATGGGTTTCGCCACGGTTGAGGCTTTGAGCCAACAAATTAGGTTTATAATCTAATTCAAAAGCTACCTTCAAGATGGCCTGTCGAGTGGCTGGATTGATTTCCGCTTTATTATTTAAAGCCCTCGAAACCGTGGAAGGCGCAACGCCAAGGGATTTTGCAATGTCTATTATCGTGGTTTGATGTGATTTTCGGCTAATTTTTTCACCACCAATCTCGTTGGTAAAATGCACATCACATTGCTTACAGTAATATCGCTGTCTTCCTCTTAAAAAGCCTGCTTTAGAGACATTCTCAGCGTTATGACATTTTGAACAATTACTCATAATTCTGAATTGTAATTTTTAGAACTGCTAAAATTTATGTTAAAGTGTCAATTATTCACTAATCATTCCACTTTTTAATATTTGTAAAATTATATAAAAAAAGCAAGATTAGAAATAACCTATCGGAATCGTTTGCGGTAACGTTTTTGATATTTTATATTTGTAATATACATAAATATATTTTTTTAATACAAAAAATAGCCCCAAATTTGGTTGAAATAGCTTCTGTAAACAATAATATATTGTTTTTACAGGTAGAAACAGATAGGTTTAAAATTATATTATTTCAATAAACTATTAATAGTTTTTGTAGGAACTAAATTCTTGCAACACAAACATTCCAAAATAACATGACTAAATATCTTTTTTTCTTTTCTTTGATGATAACTCATTCAACTGCCTTCTCGCAAATCAAACCTGTAAAATTTATCACCCTCGATCCTGGTCATTTTCATGCGGCTTTAGTACAAAATAAAATGTACGATAATGTTGAACCGCTGGTCAATGTGTATGCGCCATCGGGACAAGATTTACAAGATCATCTCAAACGTATTGAATCGTATAATTCTCGTGCGAAAAATCCAACAAATTGGCAAGAAAAGGTTTATTCAGGCAATGATTTTTTTGAGAAAATGATTGCTGAAAAAGCTGGTAATGTGTTAATCATTTCAGGAAATAACCGTAAAAAAACGGAATATATTCTGAAATCCGCCGAAGCGGGCATCAATATTTTAGCTGATAAACCCATGTGCATTGATGCGAAAGGTTATGAGCAATTGAAAAAAGCCTTCGTGGTTGCGCAGAAAAATAAGGTCTTGCTTTACGATATCATGACTGAACGCTCAGAAATTACGACGGTTTTGCAGAAAGAATTATCACATCTACCCGCCATTTTTGGAAAATTAGAAAAAGGAACGCCCCAAAATCCTGCCATACTTACGGAAAGTATTCATTATTTCTACAAATACGTTTCAGGAAGTCCGCTAAAACGCCCTACTTGGTTTATGGATGTTTCGCAACAAGGCGAGGGTATTGCTGATGTAATGGTTCATCTAGTAGATTTGGCACAATGGATTAATTTTCCGAATATTTCATTGACCCATGACGATATAAAATTCATCGCCGCTAAACGTTGGGCAACGCCAATGACACTCAGTCAGTTTTCGACGATTACCGGTGCCTCCCAATTTCCCAATTTTCTAAAAAAAGATTTAAAACATGATTCTATCATCCATATTTTTGCCAATGGCGAAATAAATTATCGTTTGCGAGGCGTGAATACCAAACTACGAGCGCTCTGGAATTACAGCGCTTCTGAAGGTGGCGATACGCATTATTGTTTGATCAGAGGAACGAAAGCAAACATCGAAATTCGACAAGGGAAAGCAGAGAAATTTATCCCGCAATTGTATATAAAACCAATCAATCTTTCAGAAAATGAGCTTACTCAAACTTTTGAAAGCGTAAAATTAAAATATCCGGGAATCAATCTGAAAAAGCAAGCAACGGAATGGCTGGTTGAAATTCCAGATTTATATCGCACCGGTCATGAAGCGCATTTTGGAGAAGTCATGGAACGCTTCTTAAATTATCAATCAAAAAATCAACTCCCCGCTTGGGAAATACCCAATATGTTGGTGAAATACTATATCACCACAAAAGCGTTAGAAATGGCAAAATTAAACGGAAATTATGAAAACTAAATTAGTTGTATTTCTTCTTTTTTGTGCTTGTGCGAACACGTTTTCACAAACCAAAATCGTTGCTCAAAAACTCAATTCAAAAATTGACATTAGTATTAATGATGATCTTTTTACGAGCTATATTTTTTCACAAGATGAAAAATATCCGTTCTTTTTTCCAGTAAATGGGCCATCAAATGCCAGCGTTACTTCGATGCGAAACGGTAATTATCCCCATCACAGTTCCTTATTTTTTGGTTGTGATAAGGTTAATCAGGGTAATTATTGGCAAGAAGGACTCGAAAGAGGACAAATTGTTTCCCTAAGAGCTGATATCATTGAAACAGGGGGAGATAAAGTTGTGATTGAAAATGAATGTATTTGGCGACGACCAAACGCTAATGCCCCAATCAAAGATTTTCGTAGAATTACGATTACTGCCCCTTCAAAAGAACTTTTTCAGATTGATTTTGACATTACCATGGAGATGTTGATGGACGTGCAAATTGATAAAACAAATCATTCCCTTTTTAGTGGTCGAATGGATGCTGACCTTGCCGTTATTAATGGGGGCACGATGGTTAATGCCAATGGTGAAAAAGGCGAAAAAGAAACTTTCGGTAAAAAATCTCCTTGGATGGATTGCTACGGAAAGCGGGGTGAAAAAACCGAAGGAATGGCAATTTTGCAGCATCCATCCAATGAATGGTATCCTTCGCCTTGGTTTACTCGTGACTATGGTTTTTTCTCGCCCACACCGATGTATTGGCCAGCGAACGACAAACAAACAACTTTGAAAAAAGGACAAACGATAAAATTGAAATACAGGGTATTCGTACATTTAGGTGATGCGGCTTCAGCAAAAATTGCTGAGCAGTTTGAAAAGTACAAAGCAGAATAAAAAATGGATTTATTTGAAAATATAAATCTCAAATAAGTGAAGTTTAATGTTTGAATAAATAAATTTTAACAATAATTAAAATTAAACAAATGGAACGCAGAAAATTTTTAGGACACGCCCTTACTGGTGCAGCCGTAACGATGGGTTTTCCAACCATTGTCCCTGCCTCGGTTTTTGGCAAAAATGCGCCAAGCAATAAAATCAATATTGGTCAAATTGGCTGCGGACGAATTGGTCGTGACCACGATATGGTAGGCACGATGCAACACGATGTTGCCCGTTTAATGGCGGTTTGTGATTTAGATAGTAATCGACTAAAAGATGGAAAATTGCTCATCGAAAATTATTATCAAAAGAAATTAGGTAATAGTAAATACGTGGATGTAAAAATGTACGATAACTACCAAGAAATGCTCTTGAATAAAGACATCGATGCAGTAATTATTAGTACGCCCGATTTTTGGCACGCTCAACCAGCCATTGAAGCGGCTTTGGCGGGGAAAGATATTTAATTACAAAAACCCACTTCACTGACCATTACGGAAGGACGTTTATTGAGTGATGTTATTAAAAAAACGGGGAGAATTTTACAAGTTGGTACGCAACAACGTTCATCGCCTCAGTTTAGAATTGCCGCCGAATTAGTCAGAAATGGGCGTATTGGAAAACTTCATACCGTAAAAGTTGGGCTTCCTGGCGACCCGTCGGGCCCAAGTGCTGCGCCAATGCCCGTTCCAAAAGGATTTAATTATAATGCTTGGTTAGGCTCAACACCCGAAATCCCTTATACTGAAATTGGGGTTCATCCGCAAGTGGGTTATGGCCGACCTGGTTGGTTACGCATGGAACAATTTGGCGCTGGGATGATCACTGGTTGGGGACAACATCATTTTGACTCGGCTGCTTGGGGGATGGATACCGAATTAACCGGCCCAGTTTCGGTACAATCAGTGGCGGAATTCCCCAAATCTGGATTATGGAATGTTCACGGCGATTTTATGGTGAAAGCAGATTATGCCAATGGCGTAACGATGTACACGAGTGGCGGCTATCCAAATGGCATTCGCTACGAAGGAACGGAAGGTTGGATTTTTGTATCGAGAGGCGACTATACGGCTTCGGCAAGTGACCCTGTTTCTAAAGCACAAAGTAGTAAAGCATTAGATGCGAGCGACCCTAAAATTTTGAGTTCGGTGATTGGTGAAAATGAAATTCACCTGTACAAAAGTGCAGAACAACACGGCAACTGGTTGGATTGTATTCAAAGTAGAAAAGAACCGATTTCACCCGCCGAAATTGGACATCGGGCTTGTAGCGTTTGTTTGATTAGCCACATTGCGATGAAATTGCCACGCAAATTAAATTGGAATCCAGTTACGGAGAAATTTATCAATGATGCAGAAGCCAATGCAATGCTTTATCGTACGCAAAGAGCGCCTTACGGTACTAATTATATTAAAATGTAAAATTTAGAAAACGAAAATAAATATATTTAGTACGGTGTCAGTTAAGTCTTTTTAACTTCCCGAAAGTTCTTTCTACTTTCGGGAAGTTCTTCCAGCAAAGTTAGTTTGACTGATTCTTCTCAGTCTGACTATCGTCTAATCTAATATGCGCCCTCGGTCGGACGATAGTCAGCCCAAGGGTCAATTATTGTAAATCAGTGAATTACCGAACATTAAGCATCGAATAATAAAATATCCAAGATGGAAAAATCAAATAACAATAGACGAAATTTTCTCAAAAAATCAAGTACGGCAGCGGCCGGAATAATGGCAATTCCGATGTTTCAAAATAATGCGTTTGGACAAATAAAAACGGAAAAAGTAAGTGCTATGAAACAAGTAATTTTCGATTTGCCACGCCTAAATTTTTCCGTAATCGGTATGAATCACGGGCATATTTATAGTCAAGTGGAGGCGGTGAAAAAGGGTGGCGGTCAATTGGTTTCGTATTTTGCCAAAGAGGCAGATTTAATTGCTGCTTTTGCCAAACGTTATCCCGATGCCAAATTGGTAAAAGATGAAAAAGAAATTTTAGAAGATAAATCAATTCAATTAGTATTAAGTTCGGCCATTGCTTCCGAAAGAGCTCCTTTGGGGATTCGAGTTATGAAATCTGGCAAAGATTTTATGTCGGACAAACCCGGTATTACCACGCTCGAACAGCTGGCAGAAGTACGTAAAGTTCAAAAATCTACCGGGCGGATTTACTCAATTATGTACAGCGAACGCTTTGAAAATAAAGCTACCGTAAAAGCAGGAGAATTAGTCAAAGCAGGAGCGATAGGGAATGTAATTCAAACCATTGGACTTGGACCACACCGCATGAGTCCCAAAACAAGACCAGCATGGTTTTTTGATAAAAACCAATTTGGTGGAATTATCACGGATATTGGCTCTCATCAATTTGACCAATATCTCTTTTTTACCAATACCAAAAAAGCTGATATTATCGCCTCTCAAATAGGAAATGTCCACCATCCACAATATCCAAAGTTTGAAGATTTCGGTGATGTAATGCTCCGTGGCGATGGAGGTATGGGCTATATCCGAGTGGATTGGTTTACACCCGATGGTTTAAAATCTTGGGGCGATGGAAGATTAACGATTCTTGGAACGGAAGGATTTATTGAAATTCGTAAAAATATTGATATTGCTGGCAGAGAGGGCGGGAATCACTTGTTTTTAACCAACGGAAAAGAAACCACGTACTTCGATTGTGCCAATCAAAATTTACCTTACGGAACGCTTTTAGTTGACGATATTTTGAATAGAACCGAAACTGCGATGACACAAGAACATTGTTTTTTAGCCACGGAACTTGCGTTGAAAGCACAAAAAAATGCGCAGAAAATAACGTTGGTTAAATAGAATTCTAAAAGATAAAAGCAAAAATATGATACAAACAATGCGTTGGTTTGGTCCAAATGACCCCGTTTCTTTAATGGATATTCGTCAAGCGGGATGTTTGGGTGTGGTTACCGCTTTACATCAAATTCCTGTGGGAGAGGTTTGGAGCGAATCAGCTATTTTAGAGCGAATTAAAATTGTTGAAGCTGATAATCAGCGATTTACACAATTGAATTGGGAAGTCGTAGAAAGTTTACCCGTTCACGAAGATATTAAAAAAGGCTTACCTTCCCGTGAAATTTATATCGAGAATTATAAAATATCTTTACGTAATTTAGCCAAATGCGGCATCAAAATCATTTGCTATAATTTCATGCCTGTTTTGGATTGGTCACGGACAAATCTCAATTATGAAATGCCCGATGGTTCACGAGCTTTGCGGTTTGTTAGGGAAGATTTTGCACTTTTCGATTTGTATATTTTGAAACGTCCAAACGCTCAAAAAGATTATGCCGAAGAAGTTCAAAAGTCTGCCAAAAAGAAGTTTGAATCCATGTCAGAGGAGGAAATTTTAAGACTGAGAAATACCGTTTTGTTGGGTTTGCCAGGTTCGGAAGAAGCTTTTGAATTAGCTAGTTTTCAGGGACTTTTAAATAATTACGCTAATATTGGCGATGCTGAATTACGCCAAAATCTGTATTATTTTATTCAGCAAGTTGCGCCATTAGCGGAAGAACTGGGCGTAAAATTATGTATTCATCCCGACGACCCGCCTTTTCCATTGATGGGTTTATCGAGAGTGGTGAGTACCGAAAATGACTTGGCACAATTGATGGCGGCTTGCAGTGTCAACGCCAATGGAATTACGTTTTGTACGGGTTCTTTGGGCGTGAGAGCTGACAATCATTTGCCCAAATTGATTGAGCGATTTGGGGATAGAATTCATTTCATCCATTTGAGAACGACCAGACGAGAAGAGAATCTGCCGGGTAACGGTTTGCAGAATTTCCACGAAGCAGCGCATTTAGCGGGCGATGTGGATATGTACGAAGTAATAAAAGCCTTGGTTTTGGAAGAAAAAAAACGGAAAACGGAAGGAAGAAGTGATGCAAAAATCCCTATGCGACCCGACCACGGACATCAAATGTTGGATGATTTGAATAAAAAAACCTACCCAGGTTATTCGGCCATTGGTCGTTTGAAGGCTTTGGCTGAATTGCGGGGTTTGGAAATGGGAATTTTACGAAATTTAGGAGATAAATAAAATCAGAAAATGCTAAAACAACTATTCTTATTATTCTTTTCAATGCTATTTTTCAAAGCTAATGCCGACGACGGTTATCGACTTTGGTTGAAATATGATTTATTGAAAAATACTGCTCAAAAAGCTGAATATAAACGATTTACAAACTTTGTGGATAATCAATTTGGCGAATCTGTAATCGTGAATACCGCCCAAAAAGAACTAAAAAACGGTCTTGCAGGAATGTTGGGTATCGCCTTACAAAATTCTTCAAAAAAGGGAGGAGGCATTGTTTTGAAAAAAGATTTAAACATCACCAAAGAAGGCTATAAAATTCAACAGGTTGGCGGGAATATCATCATTTCGGCACAAACTGATAAAGGGATTTTGTACGGTGTTTTTGATTTTCTCAGACAAATGCAAACGGAAAGTTCGATTGATAAAATTAACATTACCAGTTCACCCAAAATCCAATTACGAATGCTCAATCATTGGGATAATGTATTGGGAACGATTGAGCGAGGCTATGCAGGTTCATCATTGTGGAAATGGTATGAATTGCCCGAAAATATCGACCCACGTTACCTAGCGTATGCCCGTGCAAACGCCTCCATCGGCATCAATTCGGTGGTTTTGAACAATGTGAATGCCAGTGCAAGATTTATGACGAAGGAATATTTAGTGAAAGTGAAAGCCTTGGCTGATGCGTTTAGACCTTACGGTATTCAGGTATTTTTATCCATAAATTTTGCTTCACCCAAGATATTAGGCAAACTAAAAACCTCCGACCCGCTCGACCCGCAAGTTCGAACATGGTGGAATAATAAAGCCAAAGAAGTTTACAGTTTTATGCCAGATTTTGGGGGATTTTTGGTGAAAGCCAATTCAGAGGGGGAACCTGGGCCACAGGAATTTGGTAGAACCCACGCCGATGGAGCCAATATGCTCGCCGAAGCGGTAAAACCTTTCAACGGCTTGGTCATTTGGCGAGCTTTTGTGTATAGCCCCGACCCGAAAGGTGACAGATTTAAAGAGTCCTACAATGATTTTAAACCTTTGGATGGAACATTTGCAAAAAATGTCATTGTGCAAGTAAAAAATGGCCCGATTGACTTCATGCCACGTGAGCCATTTCACCCACTTTTTGGTGCCATGCCTAAAACGCCTTTGGCAATGGAATTCCAGATTACCCAAGAGTATTTAGGATTTTCAACGAATTTAGTTTTCATGCCCTCGCTTTTCAAAGAAGTCTTACAATCAGATACTTACGCCAATGGGAAAGGCTCAACGGTGGCAAAAGTAGTGGATGGGTCGGTTCATAATTATCCGATTACGGCCATTGCGGGCGTGGCAAACACGGGTTCTGACAGAAATTGGACGGGGCATTTGATGTCGCAAGCCAATTGGTACGGCTACGGACGCTTGGCTTGGAACCATGAAATTTCCCCCGAACAAATTGCCGAAGAATGGATAAAAATGACCCTAACAAAAGACCCGAATTCGTATAAAATCATTAAAGATATCTTGTTAAAATCAAGAGAAACGTACGTGAATTTTACGAATCCGTTGGGTTTACATCACATCATGGGACAAAGCATTCATTTTGGGATGGAACCATGGCTCGAAAAAAGTGCCAGACCCGATTGGACAGCTATTTATTACCACCGTTCGGATTCACTCGGAATTGGTTTTGATAGAACCTCCAAAGGAAATAATGCTTTGGCTCTGTATGCGCAAGCGGTTCAAAATCAATGGAATAATCCCCAAACAATGGATTTGAACTATTTATTGTGGTTTCATCACATCGGATGGAATCAGAAACTTTCCACGGGAAAAACGCTTTGGGATGAACTTTGTACCCGCTATTACACGGGCGTTGAGGAGGTGGGAAAAATGCAAAATGAGTGGATTCAAGTAAAATCAAACGTGGATGCTGAAATGTTTGAAGATGTAAAAAATCGTTTGGCAGTGCAGCATCGTGAAGCTTTAAATTGGCGAGATGCTTGTGTTTTATATTTTCAAACGCATTCAAAACAGCCGATTCCAATCCCTTTCAAAAAGCCCGAAAGAACGTTGGATGAAATGAAAAAAATAGTAGAAATTTATCAATTGAAGTAAGTAAACGGATTGTCCTTAACCAAAAAAGTCAAATAATTATTGACATTGTAAATAAGTAAATGAACACAACCTACAACCCAAACGAATTGGATTTAGCAGTAGAAACTAATCCAATTCATGCTAAAATTTTTTCGTTAGAAGGAAAAATTGCCCTCATTACGGGTGGCGGAAGTGGCATCGGTTTCAATATTGCTCAATGCATGATTTCGGCGGGAGCTACGGTTATCATTACGGGAAGAAGAGAATTTGCCCTTCAAGAGTCCATCAAAACGCTGGGCGAAAATGCCCACTATATCGTCAATGACGTAACTGAACTTAAAAAGTTGGAAGGTTTAGTTGATGAAATAGAAACCAAATTTGGCAACATTGATATTTTGGTCAACAATGCAGGAATAAATATGAAAAAACCTGCTCTAGAAGTAACAGATGAAGATTTTGATAAGATCGTGCACACAAATTTGAATTCCGTTTTTGCTTTAACTCGTATCTGTGCCAAAGGGATGATTGAACGTAAAAGTGGCTCAATTTTGATGATTTCTTCAATGGCTGCGTACTACGGAATTGACCGTGTGGTAGCGTATGCGGCCTCAAAATCGGGCGTGGAAGGCATGGTGAAAGTGTTGGCTTCGGAGTTTTCAAAATACAATGTTCGGGTCAATGCCATTGCACCGGGATTTATTGAAACGAGTATGATGAAAACTGCGATGAGTAGTGACCCAGACCGCATGAATAGAGCCTTGAACCGCACACCAATGGCGAAATTTGGGCAACCAGAAGACATTGGCTGGGCAGCAGTTTTTTTAGCTTCGGAAGCCGCAGCGTACGTAACAGGCGTATCATTACCCGTCGATGGTGGAAACTCAATTGGATTTTAGGTAACGTAAATTATTAGACAGACTTGTTTTGAAATTTTGGACTATTTGAGAGTCCGACCCGAAATTCCGCTGTTTGAGCGCAGCGAGTTTCGGAATTTCTTGATTTTTTTGAGACCGACGATTCGGTTTCTTTTTGTATCAAGACAAAAAGAAAAAGCAGTTAAAGCAGGAATAAATCTGTTAAAATGAAAAAGTGTTTGTTTATAAAAAGTGAATTTAAAAAACTATGAAAAAACCACTTATTTTGTTTTTTTCCATATTGATTATTCAATTCAATATTGATGGTCAAATCCGTTTACCCAAACTCATTGCTGATGGCATGGTTTTGCAACGAGATAAACCCTTAAAAATCTGGGGATGGGCATCGCCAAAGGAAAAAATCAGCATCGATTTTAAGAATAAAACGTACAAAGTGATTACCTCCGAAACGGGAAAATGGGAAGTAACCCTACCTCAATATCCCGCAGGAGGCCCTTTTGAGATGACTTTGAAAGGGAGAAATGAGTTGAAAATAAAAGATATCCTTATCGGTGATGTATGGTTTTGCTCAGGACAATCCAACATGGTACACCAAATGGAATTGCACAGGATTACCTATGCCAATGACATTGCCCAAGCCAATAATTCTGCAATTCGTCATTTTGGAATACCTACGACCACCAACGTTTTCTCCACAAACGATGATTTCAATCAAGGGATTTGGAAAGTTTGTAATCCAGAAAATGTTAGACAATTTTCGGCGGTAGCTTATTTTTTTGCCAAGAAAATCTACGATAAATACCAAGTTCCCATCGGGATAATTAACGCCAGTGTTGGGGGAACTCCCATTGAGGCATGGATAAGTGAGGAGGGTTTTAAAGATTTTTCAAAAATCAACGAAATCATCGCCAAAAATAAAGACACAGCTTATGTGAATAGTTTCAATAAAAGGACTAGCCGACCGCAAACGCCAGCACCCATTCAAGATAAAGGCTTGAATGGTTCAAAAACTTGGTTTGATGTTTCGTACCAACCAAAAGGCTGGAAATCGATCAATATTCCTGGGTACTGGGAAGATCAAGGCATTAAAGATTTGAACGGAACGGTCTGGTATAGAAGAGAAATTGAGGTCCCCGCCTCCATGATTGGCAAACCCGACAGCGTATTTTTAGGGAGAATTATTGATGCTGATATGTTGTACGTCAACGGAAAACAAGTAGGCCTAACCACTTATCAATATCCACAACGCCGTTATCAAATACCAGCTGATTTATTAAAAGCTGGTAAAAATTTATTTGTTATAAAAGTAACCAACACCGCTGGGAAAGGCGGTTTTGTACCCGATAAACCTTATTATTTGTTTTCAGAGAAAGATACCATTGATTTAAAAGGAACGTGGCAGCACAAAGTAGGCGAAGTTTTTGTGCCGGTGCAAGGGAACTTTGGCGGTGGTTTTTCAGCTCAAAATCAACCGACCGCTTTGTATAATGCGATGGTAGCCCCAAGCATCAATTTTTCCATCAAGGGTTTTCTATGGTATCAGGGCGAAACAAATTCGGGCAAAGCTGATGAGTATGTAAAACTACAACCCGCTCAAATATTGGATTGGCGTAAAAAATGGAATCAAGGCGAATTACCTTTTCTGTATGTGCAACTTCCCAATTTTATGGATGCCAATTATTTGCCCAGCGAAAGCCAATGGGCTGCTTTACGAGATGCTCAATTGAAATCGCTTTCCGTTCCAAATACCGCAATGGTCGTAGGAATTGACCTAGGCGAATGGAATGATATTCATCCTGATAATAAAAAATCGGTGGGTGAAAGATTGGCTTTGGCAGCTCAAAAATTAGTTTATCAAGAAAATATTACGGCTTCTGGTCCTTTATTTAAATCCGCTACCATCGAAGGCAATAAAATAATTCTCTCTTTTACAAATGTTGGAAGTGGTTTAAGTGCAAATGATGATGAGGATTTAAGAGAATTTGCCGTAGCGGGTGCCGACAAAAAGTTTGTTTGGGCAAATGCTACCATTGTGGGTGATAAAATTGAAGTTTCCAATACCAAAATCACCACGCCAATGTATGTACGATATGCCTGGGCGGATAATCCCGATGTCAATTTTTATAACAAAGAAGGCTTGCCTGCCTCTCCGTTTAAAACGGATTAAATAGTAAGGTT
>Ga0114959_10001575_pt1 | contig 19674 bp, 18 predicted proteins | sample C_130625_EF_Meta_FD_87317 | JGI IMG/M metagenome (GOLD analysis project Ga0114959, IMG submission 87317) | Freshwater microbial communities from Lake Croche, Canada to study carbon cycling - C_130625_EF_MetaG | ecosystem: Environmental > Aquatic > Freshwater > Lake | place: Lake Croche, Canada... | reverse complement strand
TCCGGCTTAAAAGCTGGCGTAGATTTTGATTTGGTTTTCTCGCCAGAACGCGTATTAACTGGTCGCGTCTTTGCCGACCTTCGCAAGTATCCAAAATTAGTTGGTGGCATTAATGAGAAATCAACAAAGGCTGGGATCGATTTCTATGAAGCAGTACTTGATTTTGATGATCGACCAGATTTGACCCAACCCAATGGCGTCTGGGATCTATTGACGTGTGAGGCCAGTGAGATGGCAAAACTCGCCGAAACTACCTACCGCGATGTAAATATTGCCCTCGCAAATCAATTTGCGCTCTTTGCACAGGATGCCAACATTGATATTGCTAAAGTTATCGCGGCATCAAACTCACAACCATTTAGCCATATTCATCAACCAGGTATCGCGGTTGGTGGCCATTGCATTCCAATTTATCCACGCTTTTATCTTTGGAATGATCCGGCGGCAACTGTCGTTCGCGCTGCTAGAGCCGCAAACGCGGCAATGCCAGAGCACGCGGTTGCGATGTTAGAAGGCGAACTTGGCTCACTCAAGGGCTCAACAATTGCAGTTCTTGGAATCTCTTACCGCGGTGGCGTTAAAGAATCAGCATTCTCGGGGATATTCCCAACTGTCGCTGCGGCGCAGGCGCTAGGTGCGCAAGTATTAGTGCATGATCCAATGTATACCGATGAAGAGATCAGCAAATTAGGATTTACACCGTACAAAATTGGCGGCCAAGTAGATGGCGTTATTTTGCAGGCTGATCATGCTGAATATAAGAAGCTAACTGCGCAAGATTTTCCGGGAGTGAAGGCTCTAGTGGACGGTCGCCGTACCCTAGATAAATCAAACTTTAGCGGGGTTGCATTTCGAGTTATTGGTGCGCCTGCGGGTCGCTGATTGTAAAAGGCTTTAGTGCCCGCGCTACTGGCTTCACATTAGCAATCTCATTATAAATACGTAGCAAATTCTCGGCCTGTAACTCCCAGCTGCGTTCGCGCAAAATTGCATCAGTATAAACAGCAGAATATCTCGCTGGATTCATCAAAATTAGATTTACTGCGCGAATGAAGTCGGCCACATCTTCGGCAATAAATACCTCACCATTACCAAGTCTTCTAACTTCGGCGGCCATAGTGCGCACATCACTAACCAAGATGGGCAACCTAGCCTGCATATATTCACCAAATTTAGTTATGAGCGAGATTTCATGATTCTGTTTGTGAAGTATCGGAATTAGCCCGACCGTTGCACCAGATAAATAAGAAACCAGCTCAGAATTTGGAACATAGGGTTGAACGTGGAAACGATCGGATAGGTTCGCGTACTTTGCCTGCAAATCTTTTACCGTTTGATTTGCTGGATTGGCTACAACTACAAGGTGCACGCCAGGCAAATCTTTTAGGGCTTCAAGGGCGGTTTGAATACCACGTTGGGGTGCTACCGCACCTGAATAAATTAATATTGGAACGCTGGCATCTAAACCGCAATCATGACGCAAGTTGCGCTTAGCAGGTTGTTGTCCAATAACTAATGGGTCATTTGCTACTAGTTCTGGGCGCTTGGAAATCTTTAAATGTGGAATAAGCAAGTCTGACATTCCCTCACTCACTGAGAGAACTGCTGCTGATTTCGCGACGTAGGTGATTTCCTGCTCAGTATAAATATTTGCAAGTGGTTTTGTCAGGTGGGAAACTCCAGGAACATATTCGTGGGCGTCATAGACCAGCTTTGCGTGATGGCCATTGTTAATTAGGGTCTCTAAGATCAAACCGGCTATTGGCAAGGCCGTGTAATCGTGCGCATGAATAACATCTGGTTTAAATTCAAGGGCAATCGGTGTTATTAATTCAACGGCACGCTTCAAGTTTGGTACCGCCGGCTTAGCCTTTCCAAAAAATTTTTCTACAATCCGACGCTGAACTCGGCGAGCTAAGCGAAGCAACTTTGCGAGAACGGTATAAGAAAATACTGGCTTGAGCGGAACTCGAATTACTTTGGCATAGCCAATCTCAAAGGTATCACTGGCTAGCTTTGGCGCTGCGCCACAAACGATTACATCCCATCCTGCATTTCCAAGAGACCAAGCACACTTTAAGACTCGAGAATCTTCGGTAACTCCATTCAAAACTATATGGAGTGCTCTTGGGTTTGCCATAGCGTCAATCTACTAAAGAATCTCAGCAAAGTCGGGTATGGTGCTTAGGTATGAGTAACTTAACTCAATTGCTTCCTAGCAAAAATGACTACCGAAATTTCCGTAAAAATTGGAGTTCGGATTTAATTGCTGGGATAACCGTTGGAATAGTTGCCCTGCCGCTCGCACTGGCTTTTGGAATCACCACAGGCGCTGGCGCTGGCGCTGGTTTGGTGACAGCGATATTCGCTGGCCTGATAGCAGCAATTTTTGGTGGTTCAAATTATCAAGTTAGTGGGCCAACTGGCGCAATGACAGTTGTCCTAGTTCCAATAGTTGCAAAGTATGGCGTTGCGGCGCTGGTCCCACTTGGTTTTATCGCGGGGCTAATTGTTGCGCTGCTTGGAGTAATAAAGATGGGAACTGTAATAAATCGAGTCCCGTGGCCGGTGATGGAAGGTTTCACTCTCGGAATCGCCCTGGTGATTGGACTACAGCAACTTCCAACAGCGTTAGCAGTCTCTTCCGTAAGTGGTGGATCTACCGTTAAAACTGCTTGGCGGACTTTGAAATTTGCAATAGATAATGGTCTTAACGCCCGCGCATTAAGCATCGTGGCTCTGACCTTAGTAATTAAATTTAGCTATCCAAAAATCGCCCCTAAATTACGAATTAAGGCTCATATCCCAGCAAGCTTTTTGGCAATTGTAATTTCAACAATTGTTGTTCTGATTTTCAAAGTGGAGATTCCTAAAGTTGGCGCACTGCCAAAATCAATTTTTACACATTTTACTCGGCCAAGTTTTATGATACCGGGACTCGGAATTTCACCATTAATTATCGGAGCGCTGGAAATTGCTGCACTCGCGGCGATCGAATCACTTCTCTCGGCGCGGGTTGCAGATCAGATGGGGAAAATTCATGAAGAGAACTTCCGGTATAAACCTAATCGCGAATTAGTAGGACAAGGTTTAGCTTCACTCGTCGCATCGATGGTGGGTGGGATGCCAGCAACCGGTGCGATAGCTCGAACCGGTGTCAACATCAGATCAGGTGCCAAATCAAGATTTGCTGCCATCGTGCATTCGCTATTTTTGATTATGGTCGTGTTACTACTTGCACCACTTATTTCCAAAATACCCACTGCGGCTCTTGCGGGAGTGCTACTTGGCACCTCATATCGAATTGCGAGTCCAGGCAATCTTCGAGAAGCGCTACGGACAACTCGGCTAGATTCCACAATTTTGCTTATAACTGCCGCAGTTGTCCTCTTGGTAGATCTAATCTGGGGAATCGCAATTGGAACGATTCTTTATTTCACCTACAAGTGGCTGGTGAGACTAAAAATTTCTAGAGCGGCAGGAAGTAAATAAGGCCGGTAATAGCGCCAGCCAAAATAACTGCCTGCGTCAAAATTGAAATTGCCGTAGCACGATCGGCAGCTCTATCCTCTTTACTTGCAACTTTTGATAGTTGACCTAGTTTTCCAAAGTTAAATGTGCCCATCAATCCAAATGCTAAACAGAATTTGCGACGTGACTGAATCCAACCAATTGAAAAGACCAAAGCTGGCACAAAAACTGAGAGACGGGCACCTCGACTTGTGTGGTTACTGATCAAACCAGCAGTTGACGAGACGGTGAGAATTAAACCGATTAGCGCAACAAATTGCCGGCGTCTAATTTCACCGGTACCGATATTACAACTACCGGCTTGATAGGAATTTAAATTTGCACTTTCAGAGGTCAATTTATTTAGACCTGCTCGTGTTCTTCGTCGCTAAAAATTTCATGGTCGTCATCACCGCTTTGAGCTAGCCACTTGAACATTGATTTAACCACACCAAAGAAAATCGCTACAAAAGCGAAGAAGGCAATTAATCTACGAAGGGCTTTCATAATGGGATAAATCTACCCTTTCGTCTGATTATTTTCGCGGCTAGCGCTGGGAAACGCTTAAAGCTTGATCAATATCTGCCCATAAATCCTCGATATTCTCAATGCCAACTGAGATTCGAACTAGATTTACCGGAATGGTTGGACTCTCACTGCCCCACCTGTGGCGACGTTCCCAGAGCGATTCAACCCCACCAAGTGAAGTTGCAAAAGTTATTAACTTGGAAGATTCGCAAGCTTTATCTGCTGCCGCCGGGCCGCCTCTTACTTCGATTGATAAAACTGCGCCAAACCCCTTCATAAACCGGGCTGCCCGCTCATGATGCGGATCCGAGGCAAGCCCTGGATATCTAACTCTTTCTACAGCAGGGTGGGATGCCAGCCGAGTTGCTAGTTCCATCGCATTAGCTTGGGCCCGCTCTAGCCGGACCGCTAGCGTGCGAATTCCCCGAAGCGCTAACCAAGCCTCGAATGGTCCGGGGATCGCACCACCGAACTTACGTGCATCAACTACCTTATTAAATATTTCGGCGTTTGAGATCGAAAGTGATCCAATCAGTACATCACTATGTCCAGCTATAAATTTAGTCACTGAGTTCATTGAAATATCTGCGCCCAACTCGATCGGTTTCTGAATCAATCCAGTAGAGAAAGTATTATCAACAGCGGCTATGACCTTCGCTTGCTTTGCTGCGGCGATTAATAGGGGCAGATCGGCAACTTCAATTGCTGGATTTGTTGGGGATTCAACCCATAACATGGCGCTTCCAGGAATCGCAGCGAGAACTTCTTCGGTATCTGAAACATCAACATACCTAACCGAGATCGCACCGCTCTCCTCGAGGGTTCGAAGAACTTTCATTGCGCCGGTATAGCCATTTTTAGAGGCAATCACCACTGCTCCACGCGCAAGTATGGAAAGCGCTGCGTTTATTGCAGCCATACCAGATGCGAAAGTTAACGTTGGCGCTCCCTCTAAAAGTGCAATCGCTTCTTCCAGGGCAAACCAAGATTCATTTCCAAAGCGGCCATAACCAACCTCGCCACCGGCATGAAAAGTTGAACTTAATTCAATTGGCGGGTTTAGCGGTGCATCGGGTGTGCGCGCTGGTCGGCCCGCAGCAACAATTTGGGTATCTGGATGCAATTTTGCGAGTTCTTGCGAATGTTCGTTATTCATGGCACAACCTTATTACTAAGTGGAATGCTTTTTTGATTTTTTAATTGCTCAAGAACCGCCGCTGCAGCATTATGGCCTGGTATTCCACTTACGCCACCACCTCGAATAGCTCCTGCGCCGCACAGAAATAGATTTGGGAATTGTGTTTCCACACCCCAACTTGGCTCAGTACCATCCTCTCGAAATGGCATTGAAAGATCTTTATGGAAAATATTTCCTCGAGGTAGGCCGATATCTTTCTCTAACTCCAATGGGCTCTTGATTTCTATGCAAAGCGATCCATCCTTTGCCACTGCTAGGCACTCTTCGATTGGATCTACTAGATATTCATTTAGTTGGGATAGCAGGCGTTCTAAAATAATCTTTTTAACGCCGTCATGATCCTTATCAAAGAGTGCGGCTGGAGTATGTATGCCAAATAACGTCAAGGTTTGATAACCAAGGGCGCTTAATTCAGGTGCGAGGATGCTTGGATCACTCAGAGTGTGGCAATACATTTCGGCAGGGATGCGATCGGGAATCTGTCCTACCATTGCCTGGGCAAAGGCTTTTTGTAAATCGGAGTAGCGTTCATCAAAATGAAAGGTCCCAGCAAAAGCCTGCGCTGGATCTACGCCAGATTTCAATCGGGGCAGTTTTGTTAGCAACATATTTATTTTTACTTGGCTGCCATCTAGGCTCGCAGGCGGCCTGGTTCGCATGATGTTGGCAAGTGCTTGCGGCGCAAAATTTGCTAATAAGAAGGTGCTACTAAACTCTTGCCCGTTTGCTGTGCTCGCGACATAACTTCCATCAATTCGTTCAATTTTTGTCACTCGAGAATCTGTGAATATTTCAACTCCTACTGAACTTGCAACTTCGTGTAACTCCGAAACCAACGCACCCATTCCACCCTTTGGTACTTTCCATTCGCCGGTGCCATTTCCAATCAAGTGATAGAGAAAACATATGTTTGATTGCATCGAGTGAGCGTCAGCAAAAGTTCCAATTAAGCCATCGGTCAAGACAACGCCGCGAATTAAATCATCGCTAAATATTGCTTCAATTACCTCCCCGAGTGGGCGCTCGATTATCGCCTCCCAAATTGGGTGGTTAACCTGCGCTTTCAGTTCTGATCTAGTTGGAAGTTTCGAAAGCATGGTTGGGGCAATAACTTTGGCGATTCGCTCAACATCGGCATAGAACTTCTGCCAAGCCTCAAACTCAGAATCAGATCCAGTTAGTTTCGCAAAATCACTCTTACTCGCGCCAACTAGGCCGGTTGAAACAAGCAGACCGATATCTTTTCCAGCCTTATTCTCAGGTGTAAAAGAGGCAACGGATCTAGATATTGTTTGGAACTTTAAGCCAAGATCACTAACAATTTGATCCGGTAAAAGTGAAACCAGGTAGGAATATCTAGAGAGGCGAGCCTGGAAATCAGGAAATACTTTCTGGCTGACACTGGCCCCACCGATATCACCGGTTGCCTCAAGAATCGCGACCTTGAGTCCGGCTTTACCTAGATAGCAAGCGGCTACTAGCGCATTGTGGCCCGCGCCAACAATTACAACATCAAACTCAATCTCAGACATTTAGTAATCGGCTAATTTCAATTCATTGCTTCAGAAGCGGTGCGAATTCGATCAATCCCTTGCGTAATGATCTCCTCGCTGGTTCCAAAATTTAGACGGACAAATTGCGCCGAATTAGGGCCAAAATCAATTCCAGGATTGAATGCAACTTTGCCCTTCTCCAAAAGCAGGTCGGCTGGCTTCTCACCAAGATTTAAGGAGGATAGATCTAGCCAAGCCAGATATGAACAATCTGGAATTCGATAACCAACTGTCGGAAGTTTTTCAGCAAGTTGCGCTGCAACAAATTTGCGATTCCGATCCAGAGTAACAAGTGCAGCATCCAACCAATCCGTGCACTCATAGGCTTTTGCAGCTGCAACCGCACCAAATAATGAGGCTCGGTAATGAACAGCAAGCGGCATTGCATCGGCACGAGCCTTTTGGTCTGGGTGGGCCGTAATGATCGTTGCGCATTTTAGCCCAGCTAAATTCCAGCTCTTACTAGCAGCCGTGACACAAATTCCTACTTCTCGCGCAGTTTCGCTGACCGATAAAAATGGAACAAATGCACCACTTTCATAGACTAGCGGTGCATGAATCTCGTCACTAAATATGGTTACGCCATATTTCTTAGCAAGTTCGGCAAGGGCTGCTAATTCCGACTTTGTAAATACCGTTCCTACTGGATTGTGTGGATTACATAGAAAGTGCGCCTTAACCCCCTTCTTGTAACCAGCCTCAACGATCGACAAATCTAGGGTGTAGTGCAAACCATTTTTTGCTAGTGGCGCATCAACCGCTTCACATTTAAGTTCGTTAATCCAATTCAAGATATTGTGATAAACCGGGGTGTTATACATAATTAAATCACCAGGTTTAACGACCATCCGACCCATTTCAACCATACCAACACCAACATCAGTACAGGTGAAAAGTTGTTCTGGATCAACTTTCCAATCCCAGCGTGCCGCAGCAAATGAGGCGAAGTTAAGGCCTAACTCAGGAATCGGGCCAAGATAACCAGTGTCCGAAACTTCTAACATGCTAATTAGTTCATCGCGAATTGGTTTAGCAATCTCAAAATCCATTTCGGCAACTGGTAGCGGCAACACATCTTGTGGGAAACCCCGCCACTTAAAACTTTTGCGAGTTCGAAGCTGCGCTAACGGCAAGCCATCGACAGTGGGATGGCCAGAATTTGATTTAAACATGTGTGGAGTATTCCACTTAGTCCGATGAAATTCTAGGACTCTGTCTTGGCTTCATCCCTATTTGACTTGAAAAGACTCAAAATAGCCGTCAGAGCTAACACTCCTACAATGAATCCCAAACTTACTTCAAGTGATATTTCGGGGATGTGAACGCCCGCAATTTTGTGCCAACCTTGAGATGCGCCAGCTTCAATGATTAATTTCAACCCTATAAAGGCCAGGATCAACGCTAAGCCTTCGGTTAAATAAACCAGCTTCTTCATTAGTCCACCAATTAAGAAATAAAGTTGGCGCAATCCCATTAAAGCAAAGATATTTGCGGTAACAATTATGTAAGCATTTTTCGTCAGTCCAAAAATCGCTGGGATCGAATCAAAGGCAAAGAGCACATTTGTGGTTGCGATCGCCACGAGAGCTACGACGAAGGTAGAAGCTCCGCGCTTCCTGATATAACTAATCAATCGACCCTCGTGCCACTCTTCCTCTTCACTCTCTCGGATCAAAGTGATTGCGGTGTAGATAAGAAAGCCACCAAAGAAGAAGAAAATCCAGGACCAACGATTAACTACTGCAGAGCCCGCCGCGATGAAAATACCGCGCAAGAATAGTGATGAAACTATTCCAATAAATAGCACAATCTCCTCACGCTCTTTTGCCACTTTAAGGCGAGCGATGATTAATATGAAAACAAATAAATTATCAAATGAGAGCGAATACTCGGTTAACCAGCCGGCAAAAAACTCACGACGCGCCTGCTCGGTTGCCCATCCCCCAAGTGAGATGCCAAAGGCAATCGCAAGTGACAAATAGAAAAATGTCCAAGCGGCAGCGGCTTTCATAGTGGTTACTTTGTTTCGGTTGCGAAAAGCAAATATAAAATCAAAGCCTAAGACCAGAGTTAGTCCAACTAAGGTGACTGTCCAGGCCATTGCGCTCATGGTCGCTAAAATACAGTAGTTTGCTCTTGTGGCGTTAACGACCCCCGATGAGATGGCCAAGATTGTTCGAAAGTTGCGACGGGCTGATCCAGCATTTATCCCTGTGATAAAGAATTCGCCACTATGCACAATCGCATCTAAAAAATATAGCCGGGGCCACTATGAAACGTTAATTAATTCAATAATTTCACAACAACTTGCTATCAAGGCGGCAGATACCATTATTAAACGTGTTCAGGTGTTGGCAGGTGGTGCAATTACGCCCGAGAACATTGTGAATTTAACCGCTACCGAACTACGAAGTGCGGGTGTCTCTGGCGCTAAAGCTCGAGCGATTGCCGAACTTACCGATGCGACTATGTCTGGCAGGCTAGATTTTAAAAAGTTTCCAAAGATGAAGAATGAAGAGATCTCCGAACTTCTAACTTCAATTTGGGGAATTGGGCGCTGGACTGTGGAAATGTTTCTAATATTCCACTTGGGTCGGCTCGATATTTGGCCCGTGGGCGACTTGGCAGTACGTCGCGGTTGGGAGAAATTGCATAATCTTCCAGAACAAATATCCCAAAAAGAGTTAGACCTACTTGGTGCTAATTTTTCCGGATATCAAAGTGTTGTAGCTTGGTATTGCTGGCGGGCCACTGATGGCGATAGCTCGAACTGGTAATTATTAATCAGCTAGAAATAATTACTGAATTAAGGCTTGGGCTCCAGGATTAGTGAAACAGAATTAATGCACCAGCGCTGATCGGTAGGAACGTCATAGCCTTCCCCTTCAAATACGTGGCCTAGGTGGGAGCCACAACCAGCACAACGAACCTCAGTCCGAACTCTTGGGGCGAGTGAGAAATCTTGAATCAATACGACCGCGTCATCTTTTGTTGGTGCGTAAAAAGATGGCCAACCACATCCAGAATGGAATTTTGTTTCACTCTTAAATAATTTAGTCCCACAAGCTTTGCACTTATATACACCGATAGTTTCGGCATCGGTATATTCACCCGTAAAAGGTCGCTCGGTAGCTGCGTTACGAAGTACTTCATAAGAGAGTGGATCCAATTGCATGGCAAGTTTTGCCTCATCAACTTGAATTGGATACGGCGTACCGTCGGGACGGAGCCCAGAAATTTGATCAGAACTCATAATTATTGTGCCGTCACTGAATTTGGATAGGCAACACCTGTGCTCGAGTGACAGTCATAGCCATTTGGATTTTTTGCCAAATATTTTTGGTGATACTCCTCAGCAAGCCAGTAAGTCTGATCACCAATTGGCAGGATTTCACTACAGATCTCACCAAATTCCCCAGCTCCGGCACTTGCGAGCGCACTTTGATATTCCGCCTTTGTTGCCATCGCAAGGGCTTGTTGTTCCGGGGTAGTAGTAAATATTGCGCTCCGATACTGAGTACCGATATCCCCGCCTTGTTGATTTAGTGAAGTTGGATCATGCATGACCCAGAACTCTTCAAGCAATCTTTGATAGGTGATAACTGCTGGATCAAAAACAACTTCCACTGCTTCGGCATGCCCGGTCTTGCCAGTGCAAACTGCCTCATATGTAGGATTTGACGTTGTTCCACCCAGATAACCAACACTCGTTTCAAGAACACCGGTCAATTGCCAGAAGCGCCGCTCGGCGCCCCAGAAACAGCCAGTGGCAAAATATGCGCGCGCCATACCTTCATTGATCTCACGAGTTTCATTTCTCACGCCGCTATTCTCTCAGGTCTTGCCTTCTTTGGCACGATAGAGTTAGCCCGTTCAATAGTTTTAAGCAGATCTCTATCATGCCCCCGTAGCTCAGGGGATAGAGCACCGCCCTCCGGAGGCGGGGGCGCAGGTTCGATTCCTGCCGGGGGCACTCATTTCTTCGGCTTTTTAGATTTTCCTCTCGGTCCGTACATCCACTGAAACACAATTCACAATTAAGTAATGACAATCACGCAATTATTGGATTGAAATTGGAAATGAAACTCATAATGTCCTTGTTATGTTGTGCATTACGCGGGAGAATATGAACCTGTAAGCGGCGTTCTGCGCCCTTTACTTCCCTATCTTTTCCCTAGTTTTAAAAGAGGAGCCACTGGACTATGGATTGGCGACATCAATCTGCTTGCCGTGATGAAGACCCGGAACTATTTTTCCCGGTCGGCAACACAGGTCCTGCCTTGGCCCAAATCGAAGAGGCGAAGAAGGTTTGCAATCGATGCATTGTTAAAGAGCCGTGTCTGGCTTGGGCGCTTGAAAGCGGTCAAGATGCCGGAGTTTGGGGTGGTCTCTCAGAAGATGAACGTCGGGCACTTAAACGTCGTGCCGCTCGTAATCGCGCTCGTATGATTGAAAATCAAAACACTTTCTAAAAAATTTCTAAAAACTAGCTCTTAAATTTCAACAGTGCCTGTGTCTCATCGCCGATTCGGTTCAATGTGATCTCACCTTTTAACTCGTTCTCCGTAAGGGTTTTTACGATCTGAAGCCCAAGGTTAGAAGATGCGTTCCATTCAAAGTTGGCTGGTAGTCCAACACCATTATCTATAACTCTAACGGTGCAATAACCATCAGATCGCGATACCTCAACACTCAATCGATCACCACGTTCCGCGAGTCCATGCTCTAGCGCGTTGTGAATCAACTCGGTTATCACCAAGGCAAGTGGTGTTGCTATTTGAGCGTCGAAAATTCCGAATGTCCCGACTTTCTCCACTTTTATCTTCCCACTACTTAACTCAATGGCGTTATGAACAATCCGGTCAAAAATCTCATCAAATGCAACAGTCTCTGTGGAGCTCGTTGAAAGGGTTTCATGAACCAAGGCAATTGAAGCAACTCGTCGAACCGCCTCTTCTAATGCGGTCTTGGCTATTGGATCATCAACTCGCCTCGATTGCAGACGTAATAGCGCCGAAACTGTCTGTAAATTATTTTTAACGCGGTGGTGGATTTCACGGATTGTCACATCTTTCGTAACAAGTGCGCGATCGCGCCGTCTTAGTTCAGTGACGTTGTGAATGAGAACAATTGCTCCAATTTGATCCGCACTCTCAATCAAGGGAATGGTCAGGAGGTCAAATATTCCCGCTTCATTTTCAAATTCTTCTCGCCGCAAATGTTTGCCACTCATGATGCTGCGCCAGGATTCATCAGTTGGTGTCGCGGTACTTGGCTTTACGCTCTCGATAATTTCACCAAGATTGAAATTCTCTAACTCCCCACTCCAACCAGCACGGTTAAATGCTGAGCGGGCATTAGGACTTGCATACAAAATCTGTCCCGCAGAATCTAATCTAATCAGGCCATCACCAACTCGTGGTGCCGATTCAGCTCGATAGATGCTGTTTTGAATTGGAAAGGTACCTTCCGCAACCATCCGATAAATTCGATGTGCGATCTCACGGTAGTTCAGTTCAAGACGTGATGGTGAACGCATAAGTTCAGAATTTCGGTGGCGTGAAATAACCGCTATTACCCGATTATCGAAGAGGACTGGAACGCTCTCTTCCTTTATCCAAATATCCCCAACTAATTCTGGCTCCGAGTCCCGATTAATTTCGCCAGTTGAAAGCGTCTGATCTATCCGTTGATTCTCACCCCAAGTAAGTTCATCACCAATTACATCATGAGCAAAAACTGTTGCTGCTGTTGTTGGTCTAATGTGTGCGATGGCGATATGTCCATCTGGCCAACTTACATAATCTTTGCGCTTTGGGACCCAGAGGATCAAATCTGCGAAGGAAAGATCTGAAAGCAACTGCCACTCAGCGAGCAACTCCATCAAACGCGCGCGATCTGCCGTAGTCAGCGCACTGTGCTGCGTGATGCGTTCCGCTATCGATGGCATTGCCGCTCCCCAGGAAATTCATTCCAATTTTATTCGGATTTTATCCCGATTTTATTCAGATTTTATTCAGATTTTATTTGTCAGTTCTAGCCAAGTTCTGCCACGATCTTACCAATCTCTTTGGTGAAGGGGGTGCCGCGTCTGCTTGCAGAGTTGAATCCATCTCTTGACCTCGGATCACTTGGAAGTACAAAATTGACTTCGCCTTTGGTCAAACTTTGAAACGCTTTCCCGATGGCACGATCTTCCCTCGAATTCCCGGCCTGATTTAGAAGATAAATGATCGGAATCTTTCGTAGCAAAATGGGGAATTGGCTCATGAAGGCCTCGAGCCTGATCAAACTTAAGCCGGAAGAATTACATAAGTAGATAAGTGAAGTAGTCTCCTCTAAAACACTATTTATAAATTTACCCGGCCACCTTCTGTCATTTACCACATCACCTAGTGGCGGAAGCGCTCCTAGATCAATTATTGAGAATTCGACGCTTTTTGTAGGTATGAATTTCTCTTGTTCCACCCCGCCCCTTAATTCTCGCAATTTCAAGGTTTGATTCGCGGGGCCACTTCGCCCTAAAAAGTATGAGAGTGCCGGAGCCCTAAAATCGGCATCAACCAATTCAACACTTGCAGTGGCGCTCAATTGGCTAGCAATATTAAATGCAATGCAGCTACGACCTGGCGACCCACTTGTTCCACTCAGTGTAATTACGCGCTGCTTCTTTTCTTTTGTTGGTGCCTTCTCTTGTTTAGCCCGATCGGCCTGATTGAATTCCAAAGGTTTTTCAGAATTTCCAGATAGGACGCCCGCTTTAGCCGTTGCTGTTGCACTTATGAGAAGCGGTAAACGTAGCTGGCTTCGAATATGTGTCATCAGTAGGTGAGAATTCATGGGTATTTCATCCACGCAAATGGTGGTAACTGTGACCGTCGTCAAACTTTCGAAAATTCCAAGTTCAAATCCCGGTAGGTCACTTTGATAGATAATTACAGTCCGCAACATTTCGCCACGATTTGCGAGGAAATCTACTAGTGATTTACTATCAATTGCTCGGAATATTATGCTCCATCCTTGGGAGAAGAGGAGTTGTGATACAAAATCCTCACTATCAGAATCAGCAATTGCAGTAACTACTTGGAGCTGTGGAATTTCAGTTCGCACTTCGCACCACCACAACTCGAGTGATTGCGGCAGCGTCTAAAATGTTTAGTACTGACTTATCTGGTATGCGTAGGACGATCCCGACATCTCCCCCGATGTCACGAGCCTTGATATCAATACTTTCAACACTTACACCATGAGCAATTAGCAAAGTCGGGCTCCCTTTTGAGCTATTAAGATCTTTTATTGGTAAGGCATATATATCAACGATTTGTCCGGCGGCTAAATCATTTGGCAGATCATTTTTTGTGATTCGAAATGGCACACTTCGCAACTCCATCGTGTGGCCTGAACTAGTAAGTGAAGCGGTTGGAATAAGTTCTCCCACACCTACGCGGCGAATAACAACAGAGCCGACGAGCTTTGCAGAGAGGGCTAAATACTTAGTTGAATTCTCTGGCAACATCACTTTTGTTTTCTTGATATCCGTTCCAGATAGCGTCTCACCAACTGTGAAATCTCTTGTAGCCGACCAGACCAGTACCGACCTATTGGCCTGCCCCGTGATTGCGATTGCTGCGATGAGTGAGAGAGCCAGAAGGCCGATCGCAAATAGCGCCCGAGGGTTACCTTTACTTGATGAAGTGAAGTTAAACGAAGGAATATCTAATTTTGAAAATCTCATGGCGTATTCATAGCAGTGGACCTTTTCTAGTGGCGACCGTTCTCCACAGGGTTACGCCCAGTATTTATCTCCTCCAAGTGGGCGGGTAATCGAGGCCAAAAGTAATCCTTTCGGATGGTTGCTCGGCAAGAATAAATAGGCAAGGTATCCCTATGACTAGTGAAAATGAATTAGAGACCCTTAATCCAGAACTTTTAGTTACAAGTTTCAAGTATTTAACATTTCAAGCCCCAGGTGAGGTAACTCCAATTGAATACCTCGCGCTTAACGATTTTCATAATTCAAAACACCCACTCCTGGCCTTTTATCAGGAAGCCGAACGTGAAATCCATAAGGAAATTCCAACCAAACTTTACTTAGTTCCAACTTTAGAGTTTATTGGAATTGATGAGAAGAGTGATCCGGATTTTGCGCCACAACCCACGCCAACTTCGGATTTGCCAGATATTGAAGATTGGGTACGAAAATTTGTAGTTAGTGTTGTTGAGATATGGAGTGATCGTAGATCAGCGATGCAACTTTCAAGATGGTGTCACCGGCAGGTTCATAAGCAGCTAGTGAATAGATCCAGTGCAATAACTGTGGCACCAAAAATTAGAAAAATTTACATTAGTCAACCGATTGAAGGTGTTGCAGAAACAACCGTAACCCTTCGCATTGGCGAGCGAGTTCGCTCACTTATCTTGCGCTTTGAAGGCGTCGATAAACGCTGGCTCTGTACCGAGTTAGTTTTACTTTAATCTCGTGAAGATTAAATAAATCAGCGCTAAATATTAAGCGGCACCATGGCAACGCTTGTACTTCTTGCCAGAACCACAAGGACAAGGGGAGTTTCGGGAAGTCCCACCTGAAGCAACTGGCGTTCCATCCTCATCAGCTGCGCTGTAACGAAGTTGCGTTGGTTGGTTAACTTCAGGCGTTAAACCTTTGGCTTCAACATCGCCGGAACCCTCTTCAACTTGAACCTCAACATTAAATAGGAAGCCAACCATCTCTTCTTTGATTGCATCCATCATCGCGGCGAATAAGTCATAGCCTTCTTTTTGGTATTCAACGAGTGGATCACGTTGGGCCATCGCGCGAAGACCAATACCTTCTTGCAAATAATCCATTTCATAAAGATGCTCACGCCACTTGCGATCTAGAACTGATAGCAAAATTTTACGTTCTAGTTCGCGTGTGACTGTAGGCGTAAGAGTCTCTTCGCGATCTGTATAAGCCCTCTCAACATCGGTCAGAACTCGATCAAGCAAGAAGTCTTGGTCAAGTGCGGCTTGGCCACCAACTTCTTGAATGATGGATTCGACCGTAAATGACATTGGGTAAAGGGAACCCAGGGCGGTAAATAATTTAGGTAGATCCCATTCCTCGCTATATCCATCACTGGTGGCCGCAATGACATATGCCGAAACGGTATCTTGAATAAATTTTTGAACTTGAACTTGAATGTCGGCGCCTTCGAGAACTTCGCGACGCTCGCGATAGACAACTTCACGTTGGCGATTCATCACATCGTCATACTTAAGAACATTTTTACGCATTTCAAAGTTCAGGGATTCCACTTGAGTTTGTGCCGAACGGATGGCATTTGAAACCATCTTTGACTCGATTGGAACTTCATCTGCGATACCAGCCGCACCTAAGAAACGTTCGACAAGGCCAGAGTTGAAGCGACGCATCAAATCATCCTGAAGCGAGAGATAGAAACGAGATTCTCCCGGGTCGCCTTGGCGACCTGAACGACCACGCAACTGATTATCGATACGACGTGATTCGTGACGCTCAGTACCTAGAACGTATAAACCGCCTAGTCCAACAACGACTTCGTGCTCTTTTGCAACAGCGGCTTTTTGCTTGGCCAGCTCGGCGCCCCACGCCGCCTCATACTCTTCTGGAGTTTCTACTGGGTTAAGACCGCGACGTTGTAATTCAAAGTCGGCCATAAATTCTGGGTTTCCACCGAGCATAATGTCGGTTCCGCGGCCGGCCATATTTGTCGCAACCGTTACTGCGCCGACAGTTCCAGCTCGCGCAATGATTGCAGCTTCGCGCTCATGTTGTTTCGCATTCAAAACCTCATGTGGAATGCCACGTTGCTTCAATAAAGTTGCAAGTTCTTCTGATTTTTCAACGCTAACAGTTCCAACTAAAACTGGTTGACCCTTCTTGTGACGCACTGCAATGTCATCGGCAGAAGCCATGAATTTTGCGTGTTCCGTCTTATAAATCAGATCTGCGGCATCCACCCGTTGCATCGGCTTATTGGTTGGAATTGGCGTTACACCCAAGCTATAAATCTGCATTAATTCTGCTGCTTCAGTCATCGCAGTACCGGTCATGCCTGAAAGCTTCTTATAAAGGCGGAAGTAATTTTGAAGGGTAATTGTTGCAAGAGTCTGGTTCTCGTCTTGAATTTCCAAACGCTCTTTAGCTTCAAGAGCCTGGTGTAGGCCCTCGTTATAGCGACGACCAGCAAGCATGCGACCGGTGTGCTCATCGACGATCAAAAGCTCACCTGACATAACTACGTAGTCTTTATCGCGTTTAAATAACTCTTTTGCCCGTACCGCGTTATTCAAGTAGCCGATCATTGGCGTATTTACAGATTCGTAAAGGTTTTCAATGCCAAGTAGTTCTTCGACGCGAGTTACACCGGCTTCTAAGATGCCAACTGTTCGCTTCTTTTCATCTACCTCATAGTGAAGATCGCGATCCAATTTTCCAGAAATAGTCGCAAATTCTTGGTACCACTTTGTTGCCTTATCAGCCGGACCGCTGATGATCAACGGTGTTCTGGCCTCATCGATCAAAATAGAGTCAGCTTCATCGATAATTGCAAAATTGTGTTCACGTTGAACGCAATCTTCTAGAGTCCAAGACATATTGTCGCGGAGGTAATCAAAACCAAATTCATTATTTGTGCCATACGTAATGTCAGATGCATATGCCTCACGACGCTCGGCTGGTGACATGCTGGAGAGAATTACGCCAACTTTTAACCCCAAGAAGCGGTGAATTCTTCCCATCCACTCGCTATCACGCTCGGCTAGGTAATCATTTACCGTAACAACATGCACGCCTTTTCCAGTCAAAGCATTTAGATATGCTGGAAGTGTTGAAACCAGAGTCTTACCTTCACCTGTGCGCATTTCTGCAATGTTTCCTTGATGCAAGGCTGCGCCACCCATAATTTGAACATCGTAATGACGCTGCCCCAAGGTGCGCTTTGCTGCTTCACGAACGGTTGCAAATGCTTCGGGAAGTAAATTATCGAGCGTTTCCCCAGCAGTTAAGCGATCGCGGAATTTTTGAGTTTGTCCACGTAACTCTGAATCTGAAAGTTGTGAAACCTTGGCTTCAAAGGTGTTGACGCTCTCGGCAATCTTTTCAAGTTGGCGGATGTGACGACCTTCGCCGGCTCGCAATATCTTGTCTAGTAGCGGTGACACAGTCCCTCTTTCGCTCAATTCTTGAAATACCAACACCTGCTCGCAATTGCAGTTTTGGACAGGGCTCTATCTTAATGCGTAAATGCCGGTGGTTGCACACGAGGCAAGTACGCCTGAAACCTTGATTTTCCCGCTCGCCAATGCCAATTTTGCTGCGGTGATTGTGGCCCCCGTTGTCACTAAATCATCCACGATATATATCTCCTGATTTTCCTGGCTGAGAATTTGTGCATAAATTTTTTGGTCTCGTGCGAATTTCAAAGTATGGGCACCAGCCATATTTATATTGCGCGCTGGAACGGTTAGACCTGCTTGATCGCGAACCCTTCGAGTCAAGGCTAAACAATCAATAACAATAATCTGCCTAGTTTTAAAACTATTTGATAAAAGATTTGCTAATACCAGGCTGTGTTTAAATCCTCGAATCCGGTTTGCTGATTCCCTGGAGGGAATTGGGATTACATAAACTATAGGTTTAGGGCTCTGGTTAAAATCTAAAGCTAGCGTCATTGCGCTTTGTAGAAAATTAGCCAAGATTGCTCGGGCATTTTTATCATCATTTTCTTTTGCGGCAACTATTATTTGGCGCAGCTCTGGCGAGTAATATGCTCCGGAGAAGACAAGCGTCGTTGATTTATAAACTTTAAAAGGTTTGGAATTAATTCTCGAGTTACAAGGCCCACAAATATAACTTTTAATTTGGCCACAATAAATACATCTTTGCGAGTAAATCAGCGACTGTAATGAGGAAAATAATTTAAGCATCCACTAATTATCAAATAAAGTTAGTTGCTAAAGGTCGCCAATTTCTCGCTCTGTTAATTGTTCACCTCTGGGGACTACGGAAATTGGGTGGGAATCAACAACTCCCCCTGCAAATTTTGGAAGAGTTAATACAAAGTGCGCACCTCGCCTTGGCTGTCCCCAAGCTTCAAGAGTTCCTTGGTGTAATTTCGCATCTTCCATTGCGATAGATAGCCCAAGACCGGTACCGCCTCTCGTGCGTGCTCGTGCCGGATCCGCACGCCAGAAGCGATCAAAGAGTGAAGCGCGATCCTTACTAGAAAAGCCAATTCCGTAATCACGAACTCCGATCGCAACAACCGTTTCATTCTCGCGAATGGTTACCTCGATTGGCGCATCCTCGCGGTGATCGATCGCATTCGTAATTAGATTCCGTAAAATTCGTTGAATTCGCCGCTTATCAACATCAACCAGTAACCGCTCCGATTCGGTTGCAAGCGTAATTAACCGCTCTTGACTTGGATGCACGTAATCAATCGACTCCCGAACCAAATTCACCAAGTCGATCTCTTCAACCTCCATCACAGCGGCCTGGGCATCGAAACGACTCACTTCAAGAAGGTCTACAAGCAGTGATTCGAAGCGATCGATCTGGGAGATAAGTAGTTCTGCGCTCCTAGTTGTTGCTGGATCAAAACCATCTTTGGAACCGTAAATTACTTGTGATGCCATTCGGATTGTGGTGAGCGGAGTTCTCAGTTCGTGAGAAACATCAGAAACAAATCGCTGTTGGAGCATAGATAGATTTTCTAGGCGAGAAATTTGTTGCTTTAGCGCAACCGCCATTTCATTGAAGGCATAACCAAGACGCGCGACCTCATCAGTGCCGGCGACGTCCATTCTCTGATCAAGATCACCAGCCGTTAGTTCTTCTGCGATGCGTGCCGCTTCGCGAAC
>Ga0114959_10001572_pt1 | contig 19682 bp, 19 predicted proteins | sample C_130625_EF_Meta_FD_87317 | JGI IMG/M metagenome (GOLD analysis project Ga0114959, IMG submission 87317) | Freshwater microbial communities from Lake Croche, Canada to study carbon cycling - C_130625_EF_MetaG | ecosystem: Environmental > Aquatic > Freshwater > Lake | place: Lake Croche, Canada... | reverse complement strand
ATCGATTTTGGGAAAAGGTATATTCTAGTTTATTCCGATAATAAAACATATCAGCGGATGGAAAGATAGGTTTTATTTCAGGCAAATTCACTTTCGCAATTCTTTGTAAAGCATCGGTAACTTGGCGAGTCTTAAATTCCAATTGTACCTGATAATCAATATGTTGCCATTTACAACCACCGCAAGTTCCGAAATGTTGACAAGTAATTTCAGTACGAAATTTGGATTCGGGACGAATATTAAAGGCGACTGCTTCCATGAAACTTTTTTTGGATTTCATTACCCGCAAATCAACCGTATCACCCGGAGCAACTGGACCCTCGATGAAGATAACTTTATCATCTATTCGGCTAATACATTTTGCATCTGAGGCAAAATCTTCTACTAAAACATTTTCGTAAATGGTATTTTCTTTTTTCTTTTTCATTGCAACCAATTGACAGCATAGGGAACATAGAAATGTTAACTTCTGGGTAAACTATGACACACATTGTTTAATAGTAAATTAAAAATTCTTTTCAGTCACAATGTTATGTCAGCTCATACAGGAAAAACACGTAAACTTTAATACCCATATTTATTGATTCATTGTGACTAGGCTTACAAAAGTACGGACTATGAAAATTTATATTGACAAAAAGAGGTAAGTTTTAAGAAAATGAAGGAATTTTGTAAAAATTTAAATTACATAAATGAAAGATAAAGTAGTCATTATCACGGGTGGATCATCAGGAATTGGAAAGGCTTTGGCATTTTCTTTCGGATTGGAAGGAGCGACAATTGTCATTACAGGAAGAAAAGAAGCGCCATTATTGAAAGTAAGTCAGGAATTAGCCGAAAAAGGAATTCAAAATTTCGCCTTCGTTTCGGATGTCAGCATTGAGGCCGAAATAATAAAAATGATTGAAAAAACCGTTGAAAAATACGGTAAAATTGACATTTTGATTAATAATGCAGGCATTTCGATGCGCTCTATGTTTGCGGATTGTGAGTTGAATGTGATTAAAAAGGTGATGGATATTAATTTCTATGGAACAGTTTATGCCACGAAATATGCCCTTCCATACCTCAAAGCAACAAAAGGTTCAATCGTTGGGGTTTCATCCATTGCTGGTTACCGAGGCTTGCCCGTACGTTCTGGATATTCTGCTTCAAAATTTGCCGTAAACGGCTTTTTAGAGGCTTTACGCACTGAATTGTTGAACACGGGCGTACACGTTTTGACCGCTTGTCCGGGCTTTACTGCGTCCAATATTCGTGTGGCCTCTTTAGGCGCAGATGGAAATTCAAAAGGAGAATCGATGCGGGATGAAGGCAATATGATGTCTTCCGAAGAAGTGGCCGATAGAATTTTAAAGGCGGTCAAAAATCGGGATAGAGATATGATTTTAACCTTGCAGGGAAAAGCGATAATTTTAATTAATAAATTATTTCCAACATTGGCGGACAAACTAACTTTTAATGCTTTGGCAAAAGAAAAAGATTCGCCTTTGGCAAACCAATAATTTCTCTATATTATATTTAGTTAGTCAAGGGAATTTTTGGCTTAAAAGCTTGGTGAATTAACCGACAACAATTCAGGTTTCCAGCGCTAAAAGGCGCTGGTTACTGTGATTTTGAAAATGTCAAAAATCAATGAATCCCAATTCCGTCGAAAAATAAATTTATATTAATTCGGCAATATCCGCATACATTTCTTGGAACCTTTTAATAACTTTTTGGATAAAAAAATCATCAATTATTTCACGGATTGCCGCTTCGGAAGCATCCATTTCAGCAATTTTATACACTTGTTCCAAATCGGGTGTTTCAAATTTTACAAAATATTTGCCGTTCCATTTGTACAAAGATATTTTTAAATCAGCGCTTGATGCAGCGAGTTCTCCGATGAAATACATTTATTTGGGGTAATGGGATTTGGATTTGGGGGTTAAATTATGTGGAACGTTTTTTTTAAGCCCTAAATCCAAACCCCAAATCACCATTTTACGCTTCTTCCTCAATCACTGTTAATTTCTGAATGTGATCTCCTTCACGAATAGAGTCAATTACATCCAAACCTTCCACTACTTTACCGAAACAAGTATGCTTGCGATCTAAATGAGCGGTATTGGCACGGCTATGGCAGATAAAAAATTGAGAACCACCCGTATTTGGTCCACGGTGAGCCATTGACAAAACGCCACGGTCATGGTATTGATTATTGCCCGTTAGTTCATCAGGAATTGAATAACCAGGACCTCCGCCGCCCGTTCCATCGGGATCGCCTCCTTGTATGACGAAATTTGGAATTACCCTATGAAATGTTAAGCCATCATAAAAGCCCTTTTTAGCCAAATCTGTAAAGTTCTTTACGTGGATTGGAGCATCTTGCTCAAAAAATTCAATTATCATCAGACCCCTATCGGTCAGCATTTCAGCTTTAATCATTGTATTCGGTTTTAAATATTTCTACAAAACTAGGAACAAAAGAGTATTTGTCATAGTTCAAATTTTGACCTTTCCTCGCAAAATATCAAAATACATGATAAAATCACTAGCCAGACTATAGAATGGATATTTGAAGGTAGCGGGTTTATTTTTCTCGAAAAAGAAATGACCGACCCACGCAAAGGCGTAGCCAACCACGGGCATAAACCACATTAGCTGGTACTGTGCGTTATAAATTGCATAAATCAGAATAGCAAAAAATAGGCTCGTTCCGATAAAATGCAGTAATTTTGAAGTCGAGTTAACGTGCTCGGTTAAATAGTAAGGATAAAATCCCCTTAAGGATTTAAAATCACTTGTTTTGATGGTTTCCATTTTGGAATTATTTTAAGATTAAACTCTAATTATACGTGAAAATAATAAAATATCTCCTCATTTTCAGTATTGCTTCCCTCCTATTTTCTTGTGGAACCGATAAAACTGAAGAATCCATTAAATTTTTTAAAAGAGGCAATCAAAAATTGAAAGAAAAAGAATATTTGGATGCCATCCATTGGTTTGATGAATCCTTAAAACAGAACCCGAAATTTGCGGATTCTTACAATAATCGTGGATTGGCTTACCAAAAAATCGAAAAAATTGAAGATGCTTTGAAGGATTTTGATAAAGCCATTGAAATTGATAAAAAGTATTGGGAAGCCTACTACAATCGTGCCGAGGCACTTTTTTTGAAAAGAGATTTTCAAAATGCAATGTCAGATTATGATAAATTGGCGATTCCTTTCAAAGATTCTTCGTTTTATTATGTGAGCCGGGCGGATGTGAAAGTTCAGCTGGGAAATACTGCGGGTGCTACGGCAGATTATGAAAAATCTATTTTGTTAAACCCAAAAAACGCCGGGGCTTATACCAATCAAGGGTATCTTTATTTTGAAAATAAGGAATATATTTTAGCCAAAAATAACTTTCAAAAGGCGATTTCTTTGAATCCAAAAGAAGATTTTGCCCTCAATAATTTAGCCTTTATTTTAAATATTGAAAAGAAATACGACGAAGCGTTAAAGTACGTAAATTTAGCCTTGAACCAAGAACCTGCCCAACCATTTTATTTGAATAACAAAGGCTTGATTTTACTTAATTTAGGGAAATTAGGGGAAGCAAAAGAACTCATTGAACGATCTATCAGATTGAATGATAAAAATGGTTTGGCTTATCAAAATTTAGGACTTTATTACCAGAAAAAGGGAGATAATTTGAAAGCGAAGGAAAATTTTGAGATGGCGAAAGGATTGGAGTAAAAAGCAGAATTTAAGACCTGCAATGGTCAACAGAAATTAGAAAATTTCCAATAAAAATAAAATAAAACTTTATTAAATTAAGGAATTGACAGTAATTTTACTAAAACAACACAAAAAACAATTATGAAATGAAACAGATACTTTTAACACTAGCAACCCTTCTAAGTTTGACAATTTCAAATAAAATAGCTGGCCAAACGCAGTTTGAAATGAACCAAGAAGCCCAAAGCAAATATTTAAAAGCTGACAAACAATTAAATATGGTTTATAAACAAATTCTGAATGATAAAGATTATAAGTCAGACGCTGAATTTATCAAAAACTTTAAATTTGCGCAAAGAATTTGGATACAGTTTAGAGACGCAGAAATGAAATCAAAATATCCAGACCGAAAAGGAGAACCAGGTTATTATGGAAGTATTCAGCCTTATTGCTGGACTACTTATTTGACAGAACTAACAAAAGAGCGCACAGAGAAACTTAAAACTTGGCTTACAGGAGTTCAAGAAGGAGATGTATGTTCAGGTACTATTAAATCAATTTCAAATTAAAGTCCGATAATCTCATGTGTCAATATTGACAAAACAAGAGTTCTTGTATACAAATATTATTTAACCATCCTAACGAAAATTAATTATTCCATGAAACGGCTATTTTTTCTCTTATTATTGCTAATTTCTTCAAATGTGCTTTTGGCACAAAACACATGGCCAGTCCCAAAATTCAATTTCTTAGTGAATATCGATGGTATAGAAACATCATTTGGAGAAGTCAGCGGACTTGAGTCAGAAACTCAGGTTATTGAATATCGAGGCGGAAACAGTAAAACATTTTCGACTATAAAGATGCCGGGTTTAAAAAAATTCTCAAAAGTAACTTTTAAGAAAGGTATTGCCAACAACGATTTATTAGCATTGATTGCCAAAGCCAACACCATGAAACGCACGTCGGTAACCATAAAATTGATGGATGAAAATGGAGAACCTACGATGAGTTGGATGTTAACAAATGCTTGGATTACGAAATCGGTCTTATCGGATGATAAAAGTATTGTTGAGAGCATGGAAGTCGCAGCTGAAGCTCTTTCTATCTTAAATGGCAAATAAGCCGCTCTTTTTAAAAGAATCTTTTCTCAACAACGGAGCCCAATATTTTTGAGAAAACCAAAATAAACAGAAAAATTAAAAAACCTACAATTTGAATAAAAAAAGTCGTTGAAAATAAATCAACGACTTTTTTTGTTCAAAAATTTTAGATTTCTCTAACCTTAATTCTACGCCATTTTACTTTAATACCTCCGCCACTATGGATTTGTAGAGCAATGATTCCATCAACAGAACCAATTTTAGCATCGGTTAGCGTTATCATTTCTTGTCCGTTGAGATAGGTCGTTACGTTATTTTCCTGAACTTTTATCCGCATTTCATTCCATTCGCCCATTTTCAAGGCTTTATCTTTTTCGTCCGTTGGTTTGATTATCCAACCTCGGCCGTAAGATTCGTATATTCCACCCGTCCAATGGCCGGGAGGGGCCACTTCCGACTGCCAACCGGTAATTTTTGTTCCTTCAATGGAAGAATGGAAAAATACACCACTATTTCCATCGGCTTCTTGCTTAAATTCCAAACTCAATTCAAAATTTTTAAATTTTTGGTCGGTTCCTAAATAACCATATTCTTGATCAGAACCACTTTCACAGATGAGTTCACCTTTATCAACATACCATTTTTCAGTACCATAAATTTTCCAACCACTCAAATCTTTTTTGTTAAATAAATTCGCCCATTTCCCATTTTTTGAAGCTTGAGCAAAAGTATTAGAGCAGAGCAAAATTGAAAGGCAAAATAAAATCACATTGGTTTTTTTCATCGTATTCGGGTTTGTTTATTAAAAAATTCAAACAAATGTAGCTCATTATTTAAGATTTAAAAGAGCCCTTAAAATTGAATTCATACCAAGGAAGGTCAGAAAATGTTGATCCCGATAAACGTTTAACTTCTTTCAATAAAATCTTTGAAGGCTTTTCGGTAGGTATCACTGATGGGTAAAAACACTTTCCCAATCTGTACCTTTTCTCGCTGAATGGCCTCAATCCATTCCAAAGCCACTATAAAAGAATTATGAATTCGGGTAAACTGTTTTTCAGGCAGCGTGGATTCTAAGGATTTAATCGTTTGTAAGGAAACCACTTTTTGATTTGGTGTGTAAATAGCAACATAATCTTTTAAACCCTCAATATACATAATTTCGTTGAGTTTTATCTTGACTAATTTTGTGCCATCTTTCACAAAAATATACGGCTGAACGGCTTCCACCGTAGAATTTAAAGGAAGATTTTCATGCGTATTTTTTTCCGACAAAACTGCCTTATTTGTGCTTAAACGCAAAGAAGCCTTTTCAACTGATTTTAAAAAACGTTCAAACGTGATTGGTTTCAAAAGATAATCCAACACGTCTAATTCATATCCTTCAAGGGCAAATTCAGAATAAGCGGTCGTCAGAATAATTAGTGGTTTTTTCTGTAAGATCTTCAACAAGGTAATCCCCGTAATTTCTGGCATTTGAATATCCGAAAATAGGATATCAACTGTATTTTCACGGAGAAATTCCAAAGCTTTCAGGGGATCTGAAAACGATTGAACCAGCTGTAAATAAGGCACTTTTTGGATATAATTTTCCAATAAACTGCGGGCTAACGGTTCATCTTCTACGATGATGCAGGTAAGAGTCATTTGCTTTAATTTTATTTAGGAAATATCCAACGTCAAACGAATTTTGTAATTATTCTCTGAATCAAATACTTCCAAATGGTGTTTGTTAGCATAGCTTAACGCTAATCTTCTTTTCACATTTTGCAGACCAATACCTGATTTTTCGTGATTTTTTAAGGTCAGCTTACTATTTTCCACGGTGAATACCAATTCATTATTTTCTACCAACAATTTTAACGTTATATAGGCATCTGATGAGTTGTTACTTACGCCATGTTTAAAAGCATTCTCAAGAAAAGTAATTAAAATTAACGGGACAATTTTGGTTTGATTCAAGCATCCTTCCATCTCAAAATTAATCGGAATTTCACTATTGAGTCTTAACTTTTCCAAACTGATATAATTCTCCATATATTCAATCTCCTTGCTCAATTGCACCTTTTCATGGTTTGAATCATAAATCATATAACGCATCATTTGGGAAAGCTTCGCAATTACTTCGGTCGTATTCGGAGAATTCGTAAAGGCTAAATAATAGAGATTGTTTAGCGTATTAAACAAAAAATGCGGATTAATTTGCGCTTTCAAAAATGTCAATTCAGCCGTTAATTTCTCATTTTCCAGTTCTTTTCTTTTGGCTTCCAAGGCCAACCAATCTTCGGCAAATTTCAACATTCCAACAAAAATGGCGATAAATAAGGTGGTAGTTGCGTGTTGCAGGATAAATTTACTTGCGTACAAAAATCGTTCGGATTTTCCTAGATCAGCGTAAATATATCGTTTTAGGCAAATGTGAAAGGTGACAATTAAAATAAATGGAATAGTGAATTCAATTAAATACTTGAGTATATTCTTGTGAATAAGAAAACGAGGTAGTAAATAAAAGTAATTTAAATAACTCAACCCCGCCATGATTAGAATGTGCGTTGATGCATCAAAAAAAGCCCTCGAATAATTCACTTCTTCACCTCGACGAGGAAAAGTTATTTGGTAATAAAAAAAAGAAAAATAGAGACACCAAAAGGAAAGGTGAATTAGAAGTATTCTATTTTTTTGCATAAAAGATTGCATATTCTAAATATTAAGATTCAACAAATGGTGTTTTCATCTCAAATTTCACGAAAAAATATGAGAATCAAGTAAGAGAAAATTGATTAACTTGTTAAAGCCGAAGTTATTAGATAAACGGCTGGCAATCATCCACGTATCGTCCTTAAAATCCGATAGATAGCTTTGAAGGTCAATAATTTCAACCTGTCGAGTATTTCATGCTACTTATCTATTTGGATGCTTTCCATCGAATTTATTTGCTTGTTTTGTCATTGAAATTATTTCGAATAACTAGGAAGTATAATTCAAACACAAAGAAATCATGGAAAAAATAATCAAATTCACCTTTCTCCTTCTCCTGACGAGTAACGCATTATTTGCCCAATTCGGTCCGCCTACGGGTGGTGGTGGTGATGGCAATGGTAGAAACAGAAACAACGTCCCCCAACAAAACATGCCAAATTTAGAAGGATCTGCTCCAAAGGGTAATTCAAAAATTACGGGATACATTATTGATTCGGCGGCCACAGTAGCGGTTGAATACGCTAATATTTCGCTGATAAATACAGTTACCAAAAAACCTATTGACGGAACAATGGCGGATGAAAAAGGGAAATTTTCACTGACTAAAATAGCTGCTGGAAACTATAAAATTTTAATTTCCTTCATCGGATTTGAATCGAAAACCATCGGAAATATTACGATTGAAAAAGGAAAAGACTTAGATTTGGGGATCTTGAAAATGGTAACTTTAAACAAAATGCTGGAAGGTGTAACCGTGACAGCTGAAAAAGCGATGATAGAGGAAAAAGTAGATAGATTGGTTTATAACGCCGAAAAAGATATACTCGCCAAAGGTGGTGATGCCTCGGATGTATTGAAAAAAGTACCCATGCTCTCGGTGGATTTGGATGGAAATGTGTCTTTACGTGGTACTACAAATATTAAAGTGCTCATCAACAACAAACCCTCAACCATTGTGGCAAGCAGTATTGCAGATGCCTTGAAAATGATACCTGCCGATTTGATTAAAACGGTTGAAGTAATTACCTCGCCATCAGCAAAATATGACGCAGAAGGTTCAGCGGGTATTATCAATATCATAACGAAAAAGTCTTCCATCGAAGGAATAACCTTGAATTTGGACTCGGGGGTTGGATTGAGAGCATCCAATTTAGGTTTGAATGGAAGTTACAGAAGCGGCAAATTTGGGATGACCTTAGGCGGATTTGGTAGAGCGTTTTATAACAAAGCAAATACAACTTTAGACCAAACCACCATTAAAAATGGCGTTTCAATTCTGACCCAACAAAGTGCAGAGGCGTACGATAATGGTTTATTTGGCAGGTATAATTTAGGATTTGATTACGAAATATCTAAAAAACAATCTTTGACTGCTTCATTAGCTTTCGGAACACGAAATTTTGATAGAACGCAAGATTTTATCACAAGGTCATTTGTGAACTCATCCCTCAATAATACTGGTTTCAGAAATGTGGATAGTAAAGATAATTCAAACTCGGTAGATGTTAATATTGATTATATCCGTACATTTAAGCCACAACAAGAGTGGTCAATATCCACGCAATTCAGTAAAAACGTTTTGACCAATAATTTTGATGCGAACATTCTGAATGCTGCCAGCGAATTATTAAGTCGCCAGAAAAATATTAACGGAAACACAAACCAAGAAATTACGATTCAAACGGATTACCAAACGCCAATCAAGCAGAATCAAATATTTGAAATAGGTCTAAAAACCATCAATCGACAAGTGAATAGTGATTATCAATACCTTTTTGCAGGGAGTACAGGTCAATTTAGTACTGATTCGAGAAATCCAGCGGGTTTGTTGAACTATAAACAAAATATTTCAGCGGGATACGTTTCTTATACCTTTTCCACTAAAAATAAATACACATTCAAAATAGGAACACGATACGAAAGAACGTCGATTACCGCAAATGATCAACAAGGAAATATTGTGATTCCTGACTACGGAAATATAGTACCGAGTATTAATATTTCTAAAACTTTTGGAAATTCAACGATAAAATTGGCATACAACAACCGAATACAACGTCCTGGTTTACAACAACTTAATCCTAATTTTAATCTAGCAAATGCACAGAATATTTCTTACGGAAACCCCGGTTTAAAGCCAGAGATAACCAATAATGTAGAATTGAGTATGAGCACAAATATTAACAGAACTTACTTAAATTTATCATTATTCGGTCGAGTTACCAATAACTCTATTATCCGTTTGAGTTCACCCTCCGATACTTTAGTTGGTGCAATTGTCACGACTTATCAAAATATTGGGAAGCAACAGACGTTTGGAGCTAATATTTTCGGAAACACGAATATTACGCCAAAATGGTCATTAAATGGTGGTTTGGATATTTTTTATACCTATCTAGATGGACAAACTCAAAACACATTAGGCACTTTTTCAACAATCAATAATTCAGGAATTGTGGTGAATGGCAGATTAATGAGCCAATATTCATTCAACAAAGGCTGGGGGATTCAAGCATTTGGAGGATTCAGAGGAAATCAAGTTCAATTACAAGGAATCCAAACAAATACTGCAATGTATTCAATCGGTGTGAAAAAAGATTTCACCAATAAAAAAGGTAGCATTGGCTTAGCGACCGAAAATTTCTTCGGCGGCATGAAAATGACCTCAACTTTAGAATCTCCCACATTTAACCAAGTGAGTGTGAATAATATATATAATCAAAATATAAAATTAACCTTTAGCTATAAAATAGGGAATATGAAATTTGTAGAGAAGAAATCTAAATCGGTTAAAAATGATGATGTAAAAGGTGGAGAATCAAATAATTAAACAAATTTTTAATAAACAATTTTCTTAAAATCAAAAGATAATGAAAAAAATCGCAATTTTAGTCGGAATTTTAATCTCGTGTTTAACAACATTTGCGCAGAAATGGAATGCCGATAAAGCCCATTCAAAAGTAGGATTTACGGTCACGCACTTGATGTTATCAGAAGTTGATGGTAATTTTAAAAAATTTGATGCCAGCATTACAGCTGAAAAAGAAGATTTTTCGGATGCAATTTTTGAATTTACGGCTGATGTTAATAGTGTTGAGACAGGTAATGACATGCGAAATAGTCACCTTCAAAAAGAAGACATGTTTAATGCAGAGAAGTTTTCCACTATTAGTTTCAAAAGTATTTCTATTAAAAAAGTTGATGCTAAAAAATTTATCTTAAATGGAAATTTGACCATGAAAGGAATTACCAAGCCTGTTATTCTTGATATGGCACTAAATGGAATTGGAAAAAATACAAGAACCCAAAAACCGATAGCGGGGTTCAAATTGACAGGAACTGTAAAAAGAACAGATTTCGGGATCGGAGGAATGCCATCAGCAGTGGTAAGCGAAGATATTGAAATTAGAGCCGTTGGAGAATTTGTAAAAGAATAATTACTAAAAATTTTGCTAAAACTGCTAAAAATCGAAGAGTTTTTTAGCAGTTTTATTTTATACAGTATCGTTAATATTTTAACTTAAATCGTAATTTTGATACTATAATCAGCACTTTGAAATTAAAGGTTACCTGGTCAAATAATCCGCTGTTTCAATGGAATAATACTCACCCAATTTCGGAAAGTTAAGGTGCTTAAAATTGAAACCACATGACTAGCTGACAATTTAAATTTTGCTCCTAAAATAAAATTTCATTGAAGAATCAAAAAAATATATCACAGAAAGGCAGCCAAATAATATTCTGCAACTAAAATTTTCGCAACCAAAATTTCTCTTTGTTTCACGGTAACTTATGAGATGGCTTTAGAATATTTAACATTCACTTAACAATCAATTTATAACATTGATAAATTAAAATTTCATCAATGTTACAAAAGTTAAATACCTAATTATCAGACAATTAAAACCATTTACATCAACAAAAGGTCATTAATAATTTTTGACATGTTTTTGATTTTTTTAAAATAATTTAGCGAAAAGAAACTATTTATTATTTTAAAATTCTTAATTAAATGAGCAAAATGAAATTGAAAAAAAATTGTATTTATTGGCTAAGGTTTTATTTTTTACGCAAAAATCTTAATTGAGATTTTTAAAATATATTTAAAATTAGCGCCTACCGAAAAATAATTCCTTCAAATAATTGACTTTAGAGCGTAAATCCAGAACGACTATTTGAATATATTTATTGTACAAATTAACCCAAATACAATCAAAATCCAGCCTTAAAATTTTTAAAAATTAGCGCATTTTGAACGCTGTCTGTTTCAACTTCCAATAACTTAGATTTGCCACAATTATTGAGAAATTCTGCCATATTTTCCAACAATTCTTTCTGATTTTTAACAAAAAAATAATCCAACCCCGCATCCGATGCTGTATTTTTAGCATTCATTGGTTGTACGGTTTCAAAATAGTCAGCTAATTCAGGTTGTTGATTGGGGCCTTCAATGATTCTAAATATCCCACCTCCGTGATTGTTTAGCAAGATAATTCTCAGATTGTTCGGTAAATATTGATTCCAAAGTCCATTCCTGTCGTAAAAAAATGCAACGTCACCCACTAAGAGAAAAACTAATTTATCTGTCGTCAATGCCTGACCAACGGCAGTGGACACACAACCGTCAATACCACTGGTACCACGGTTTGCAAACACTTCTATTCCTTGTTTAGCATCTATGCCAATATAATTAGCATAACGAACCGACATAGAGTTCGCCAAATGCAGTTGTGCACCAACAGGGATAGCATCTAAAACATTTTTTACAACAAAAAATTCATTGAAATTTTCCAAGTTAATTTTGCTAGTAAAAAATTTCTCAAGGTAAATATTTGCTTTACGTTGTTGATTTGTCCATTCAATTTTAAAGTTTTCATCCCGCTCTTCCTCTCCAGCCTTGAATTTTTCAAAATCTAAATCTTCATAAATTTTGGTAAAAAAATCAAGGGGTTTCATGGGTATAATTTTAGTTAGAGACTGAAAAGTATCAATCAGGTGCTCGTTAATTTGTAAGTGCCAATGATCAAGAGCCTTATTTTTTCTTAAATAGGTTTTTAGTCCTTTAGAAATGAAGGACTTACCAAAAGTTATTAATAATTCCGGTCGAAATTGGTCATTTTCAGGTTTTAAGAAAATATCATGTTTTGAAATGGCTTCAAACCCCAAATTGGAGATTGTATCACCAATGCAGACAACATGAAATTCATCTTGCAGTTTTTGTAAAATAGTTGTTAATTTATCATCTTTTTCATGTTGACCAACAGCAATTAAAATATTATCATACGATTGAAATTTATTTAAAAAATCGTGCCAAATAGTTTTTGCTAAAGTTCTCTCAATTTCAAAAACTTCAATAATTCTAGGGCTAGGAGAAAATCGAATCTCTTCATTTTCAGATGGATAAAAAGGTTCTCTCAGAGGAATATTGATATGAACAGGACCAAGAGGAAATGAATTTGCTAAATTAACAGCCTCGTTTACAGTCTTCTCAATATTCCAAATCGTATCAGGATGATCATAATCAGCACCTATTTCAAAACTTTGCTTAACATGTTTACCAAAAATGTCATTTTGGTATATAGTTTGTCCATCGTGTTGATGAATCCACTCTTTGGGACGGTCTGCGGTGAGGATTATTAAAGGGATTTCTTGAAAAAAAGCTTCTGAAACAGCGGGTGCATAGTTATATGCTGCAGAACCCGAGGTACAGCAAAGTGCTACTGGGGCTTTTAAATTTTGCGCCATTCCCATGGCAATAAAAGCAGCAGAACGCTCATCTGATACAGATTTAGCCTTTATTTCCGGATGACGAACTAGGGCAATTGTTAATGGGGCATTTCTCGAACCAGGCGAAATAATGACATTATTTACACCTTTTTTAGCAAGAATATTCACAAAATCAAGAATTGGATGAAGCAGCATAATATTTAAATATTTTCAGCGAAATGTTTTTGGTTTAAGGTCAAATTTACTTTGTTCCAATCAATCGTTGTGGTGAGTATTGATTGACGAATGGGGCAATTTGGGACTTTACAATAGTGACAACATTCAGGCACGCAAGGATCAGCATGAATAAAAATTTCTACGTTTGAAGGAAATTCGTGCCCTAAAATTTCTTCAAATCCATGTACAGTATCGTGTACTTTATCTAGCGACCAATAATTAGGCAAAGTCAAATGACAGTCAATATGAAGGTCTGAGCCGTAGGCTTGAATTCTCATATTATGAATGTCAATCCATTCGGTTCTTTGGTTGGTTTTAAGAATAGCAACTACTTTTTCCAAAACCTCCTCATTGGCTTCATCCATTAAACCACCAATTGATTTTCGGATAATTTTAACACCATTCCAAGCCATAAAAAAAGAAAAAAGTATTGAAGAAAAACCGTCAATCCAATAAATATCTGTGAAATACACAATTACGACGGCCGAAACTAAAATCAATCCGCTTGTTGCATCCAATTTCAGATGTTGTCCATCGGCAATTAAAGTAGGGGACATATCGACAACTCCTTGTTTTTCAATCAAATAACCTAATCCGTAGTTAATAATTGTGCCCAAACTAATAATCGTCAAACCTATCTTTAAATCTAAAATTGGGTGGGGATTCAAAAGATTTTGCGAAGCATGAAAAACGATAAAAATACTCGCTAAAACAATTAAAACTCCTTCTAATCCCGCAGAGAAAAATTCAATTTTCCCGTGCCCATAGGGATGATTCATGTCTCGAGGCTGTGATGCTAAATAAATGGCATAAAACGCAAAAGCACTCGCTACAACATTGATAATAGATTCTAAAGCATCAGTCAAAATTGCACTCGAATAGGTGAGGTAATAAGCAACAAATTTTGCAATCATCAATACTAAACCGACAATAAAAGAAGAAAGTATTAAGTTATATTTTTTGAGAAACATAATAAATATGGTATATCGCAGAATGACTGGCGTAAAAGAAAAAATTAATTTAATTTAACTGTTTACTCGAATTACAAAGTTTTCGTGATAAGAAAAATAATTTTACAGTGTTGATTAAGGTAACACCTTAAATTTCCCTAAAGTTACGAAATACAAATTTTATAATTCATGCCTTGTGTTATACCTTTGTCAAATGAATAAAATTGAAAATCCGTGGCAAAAAATATCTTCTCGTGAAGTTTATGATAATCCCTGGATAAATATAAGACACGAAGAAGTTATCAAACCAAATGGCGAAGTAGGAATTTATGGCGTAGCACATTTTAAATTAATTGCGGCGGCAATTGTTCCTTTGGATGAAGAAGGAAATATATGGCTGGTGGGGCAATATCGTTACACTTTAAATTTATATTCCTGGGAAATCCCGATGGGGGGTGGTGAATTAAAAGGTGACGGCTTAGAAGCAGCAAAGCGTGAATTAAAAGAAGAAACTGGACTATCGGCCTCTACATGGACGAGTTTAGGAACTTTACACACCTCGAACTCGGTAACAGATGAAGTTGGATTTATGTTTTTGGCCGAAGACTTAACTTTAGGAGAGTCTGAACCAGATGACACCGAAATTCTACAATTGAAAAAAGTAAGCCTATCAGAAGCTGTGAGAATGGTAATGGAATCAGAAATTACAGATGCTTTATCAATCGCAGCAATTTTGAAGGTTGCTCGACTAAAAAAAATATAAACCGATCATCATGTTTCAAGCGATTTTATTTGGATTTTTATACGGATTTATTTTATGCTTCACGTTCGGACCTGTTTTTTTTAGACTCATTCAGACCAGTATAGATACGGGTTACAAAAGAGGAATTTTGATTGCATTGGGGGTGACCATAGCCGATTCATTTCTCATGTTTTGTGCCTTATTTGGCACAAGTTATTTACCCGAGTTAAAGCATTTTGACGATATAATCTCGGTGATTGGGGCGAGTATTCTATTTGTGTTAGGATTTATAAGTATTTTTAAATCAAAAGCTCAAATCATTTATCCAACTTCAAAACTCAGCTCCTTTCTCTATTATTTTACCTCGGGCGTTTTCCTAAATCTCTTAAACCCTTCCAATTATTTAGCCGTTTTTGCTACGTCTGCTTATCTAGTTGCCAAAGGCTTGACTTTAAATGAACGTATTTTTTTCTTCTTATTTAGTTTATTGGCCACTATGACTGCCGAATCGCTCATTGCATTTTATGCTAATAAAATGAAAAGAATTATAACAGAAAAAGTCCTGAAAAGAATCAATCAACTGGCTGGAATGATTTTTATAATTTCAGGACTTCTAATACTTTTTAAGCAGTTCATTGATTAGGCCTCATCAAACAAATACTCTTCCCATTCTTTAATTAATGCTGAATTTTTCAAAACCCTCGGAAACTTATTCTGTCCCCCAGTTTTGCCTTTTGATTCCATAAACTGGTAGAAAGTCTTGGTCGGTAAAATATTCATTTTCAAAATTTTGAGTAAATGTTTACGCTCAACAGGATAATCATCATTAATTTCGCAAAGGGTTTCATCAATGTCTTTTAGTAGCATATCAACCGCTATGGAATCGTCGGTACCGATGTACCAATGATGGCCAAATACATCTCCAAATTTTTGACCTACCACTGTAAATTCTCGAATGTCAATCTTGAATTTTTTACAAGCTAACTCAATTGCTTTGTTCATATTATCCACGGAAAGATGCTCTCCACAAAGGCTCAAAAAATGTTTGGTTCTACCCGTAATAATAATTTGAGCTTTCTTTTTGTTGGTAAATTTAATGGTATCACCGATCAGATAACGCCAAGCACCCGAAACCGTTGAAATTAACAGTGCATACTCCAAGCCTTCTTCAATTTCATCAATCATTAAAGTTTGAGGTTTCTCTACCATAACGCCATCATCATCAAAATTTTCATCGGTAAATGGAATAAACTCAAAGAAAATACCGTTATTGAGTACCAATTCCATGTCAGTATTTGGGGCACTTTGAAACGCCATAAATCCTTCGGAAGCCAGATAAGTTTCAATGTACTTAATCGGGCGACCCAAAAGTTTTTCAAATCCCTGTTTATAAGGTTCAAAACTTACTCCTCCATGGCAGAAAATTTCAAGATTTGGCCAAATTTCGTGAATGTTTTTTACCTTATATTCTTTAATGATTTTTTCCATTAAAATTTGAATCCAAGCTGGCACTCCCGCAATAAAACCAATATCCCAATCTTTAGCTTCTTTGGTAATTTTATTTAATTTCTCCTCCCAATCTCGTGTTTCAGCAATTTTCTTGCCGGGTTTGTAAAATCTCTCAAACCAAAAAGGGATTTTTCCTGCGGTAATACCACTCAGATCCCCTTCAAAATAATCACCCATATCCTGCAATTTTGTGCTACCACCTAACATCAAATAACCCTTTTCAAACAAGGTTGGTGGCAGGTTTTTATATTCAGAAAGGGCTAAAATTTGACGAATAGAAGTTCTGTGAATGGCCTTTACCATATCTTTGGTAACAGGAATATGTTTTGAAGCAGCCTCAGAAGTACCCGAACTTAAAGCAAAATACTTGATTGAACCAACCCAGGTAACATTTTTTTCTCCCGCTAAGGTTTTCTGCCACCATTCATTATACATTTTATTATAATCATACACTGGAACCTGTTTCTTGTATTTGGTATAAAATTCTTTGTCATCAGAAAACAAAGCGGTATTCATAATATCCTCGAAACCAAACTTTTCCCCAAATTGCGTAAATCGGCCTTTATTCAATAGTTTTACCAAGGTTTTCCTCTGAAGTTTTTCCAAATTCTTTTTGGAACGTTTCATGAATCCTGAAAGTCCGATGCCTCTTTTTAAAATATTTCCTACGATTGCAATTGCCATGTTTTTTATATTGAGAGTTGAGAAATGTAACTAGAGAAATGAACAATATAATTAGCATTTTAAAACTCCTCAGCTATTTAACTATCTTTAAGCTACCTTAAAACCAAGATGCTAATGTCTTAATTGCTTGATAATCGGTTAAATCAAATTTGGCTGGAACGATTGAAATATAATTTTCTTTCAAGGCATCTTCGTCGGTTCCACCCCCTCGGTCTTCATTGCTCAGAAAACCATCCATCCAATAATAAGATCTGCCGTATGGATCTTTTCTCTCTTCAAAAGTTTCTTTAAAAACAGCATCCGTCTGACGGCAGATTTTTATACCCTTGATCGGTTCTTCAGATATTTTCGGGAAATTAACATTTAACGCTAAGCCTTTTGGCAAGCCATTTTCAAGAATCTTCAAAGCGATTAATTTGATATATTCTTTCGTGTGAGAAAAATCAGCATCGCCTAAAAAATCACACAAAGAAAAACCAACAGCAGGAATTCCTTCAATTGCTGCCTCAATCGCTGCCGACATCGTCCCGCTGTAAATAACTGAAATAGAAGAGTTTGAACCATGATTTACACCTGAAACAACTAAATCAATTTTTCTACCTTTTAGTAAAAAATGTTTTCCAAATTTCACACAATCGGCGGGGGTTCCACTGCATTTATAGGCATCTACATTTGGATGATAGTTATGTACTTTGGTCACTCGAAGGGGACGGTCCAGAGTTATGGCATGTCCCATTCCTGATTGGTGCGTATCGGGAGCTACTACGACAACTTCGCCGATTTCTGACATTACTTCTGCCAAAACTCTTATGCCTTTTGCGGCAATAGAATCATCGTTTGCAATTAAAATTAAAGGTTTTTGCATTCTTAATATGATAAATTTAAGGTTTCGCTTGAAACCGAAATCAAATATAGGTAGTTTTACTTTTGAGACCAATTCACACAAGCATTTATGTTAAAATTTATCGGTAAACTTATCCTCAAAGTTACGAATTACAAAATTATTGACAACACACCCGGAGGCGTTAATTCTTATCAAAAGGCGGTCATGATTGCCGCACCCCACACTTCCAACTGGGATTATGTTTACACAATGGCCGTATTTTATGCCCTAGAAATTCCGATTAAATATCTTGGAAAAGAATCATTATTCAAATTTCCTTTAGGAATTTTAGTGAGAAAATTGGGCGGAATTCCAGTCAAAAGGGAACAAAAAAATAATTTGGTAAATGAAATGGCAAAGCTGATCAATGATTCAACCGAGCAAATTCAACTTATCATCCCTGCCGAAGGAACTCGCTCTTATTCGAAAGAATGGAAGTCAGGTTTTTATCACATCGCCAATACTGCTCAAGTACCCATAATTTTAGGGTATTTAGATTTTGGTAGGAAAGAAGTAGGTTTCTTGGATGTATTTATGCCGACTGGCAATTACGAAAAAGATTTAATCAAAATACAGAAAAATTATGTTGGCATCACCCCTAAACATCCAGAACTGTATTCATTAAAAGACGTAGAATTTGAGTAAATCTTTTTAAATGCCCATTATGTACAAACGAAATCAAGTATTATCTTATTTAGTGTCATTATCGGTAATCACCTACATCGACAGAACATGTATTTCACTCGTGGCATCCGATATGAAGGCTGACTTAGGCATCGAAAATGCTGCTTGGGGTTGGGTATTAAGTGCATTTGCATTATCCTACGCCATTTTCGAACTTCCTACGGGTGTATTGGGTGACAAAATAGGACCTAGAAAAGTTTTGACAAGAATTGTTATCTGGTGGTCTGGATTTACAGCTTTAACCGGCACTGCTAGCAGTTGGTTATATTTATTAATCATTAGGTTTTTATTTGGTGCTGGAGAAGCTGGTGCGTATCCAAATGCCTCAATTGTGGTTTCTCGGTGGTTTCCAAAATATGAAATTGGTAAAGCCCAAGCCTTTATTTGGGCCGCTGGCCGTCTCGGAGGTTCTATTGCTCCATGGGTAATTATTCCAATATCCGCAAGTTTCGGTTGGCGATTTTCATTCTTTGCGATGGCTGCTTTGGGCATAATTTGGTCAATTATTTGGCACCAGTGGTTTCGTGATTTTCCGCATGAATCTAAAGGAATTACAAAAGCAGAGTTAGTATTAATCGAAGAAAACCGCCGTTTCAAAAGCACTAATCATCATATTCCTTGGAAGAAACTATTGCAAAACCGCAACATGTGGGCTTTGATGTTGATGTTTCATTTTTTTATGTATGGCGCTTATTTTTTTACAGGATGGTTACCAACTTATTTAAAAGAAGGAAGGCATTTTGATAAAACTCAGATGCAATTGTTTGCTACCCT
>Ga0114959_10001571_pt1 | contig 19684 bp, 22 predicted proteins | sample C_130625_EF_Meta_FD_87317 | JGI IMG/M metagenome (GOLD analysis project Ga0114959, IMG submission 87317) | Freshwater microbial communities from Lake Croche, Canada to study carbon cycling - C_130625_EF_MetaG | ecosystem: Environmental > Aquatic > Freshwater > Lake | place: Lake Croche, Canada... | reverse complement strand
TCAGACAAATATTACGTCTGCCGCCGGAGAGCGTATTGATGAATGGACAGCTCTCGGAGTTAGCGCGGTTCTTGGATCTGTATCACTGCTTGCTGATACTGTAGCTTCATTACCACTTCGTGCATACCGAACAAAAAATGGTAAGCGTGAATCAATTGCTCTTCCAGACATTATTGCAAATCCAGATCCGGAATCAAATTCATATGAATTGATTCACCAAACTATGGCTTCGCTTGCTCTTCATGGCAATGCTTATATCCATATTGACCGCGATCGATCAGGAAATGAGATTGGTTTAGTACCTCTTCACCCTTATCAAATGCAGGTTTTGCCTACTGGAGATCAGATCGGTCGCAAGTATTTGCACCTTGGCAACCCAATTGATCAAGCAGATTTGATTCATATTCGTTGGTTTACACCTCCACAATCACTTGTTGGCGTGTCTCCTATGATCCAAAATCGCAATCTAATCGGTATTGCGCTTGCTATGGATCGTCATATTTCACAATTTTATGCTGAAGGAGCAACACCTTCTTCAGTATTAGAAACAGATCAGAAGCTTACTTTAGATCAGGCGCGTACAATTCAAGGCACTTGGGAATCAACTCATCGTCGCCATCGTCGCCCTGCCGTACTTTCTGACGGTCTTAAGTGGCGTCCGGTTACAACATCGGCAGCAGATCAGCAAATGATTCAGACTCGTGAACAGTTGATCCGTGACATTGCTCGTATCTTTAGAATTCCTTCACACTTGATCGGCGCAACCGGTGATTCTCAGACTTACCAGAACGTTGAACAAGCGTCATTGAATTTCTTAGTTCATACAATCATGCCGTGGCTTCGTCGTTTAGAAGTTGCATTTAGCAGAATGCTTCCACCAGGAACAGATGTTGCTTTTGACACTGCAACTCTTCTTCGTACTGACGCTCTTACACGCGCTGAGGTTGGCAAGATCCTTGTATCTACAGGACAACGCTCACCAAACGAATTAAGAAATCTTGATGGCTTTGAGTCTTATGAAGGTGGAGACGTATTCAATCAAGCGTTCCAGGGAACGGCGCTAGCCGGTGGTGAATTGCCACCTCTTGGCACCGATTCAGATCCTTCAACACCAGTCATGGGAGTAATCGAATAATGGCCGAGATGTATCGAGTACCAAAAGCATTACGTGAGCAGGCAGAAAGTCTTTATACTGATCTCGCGCTAACCATTAGGGGAAACGAAACTGTAACTTTAGAAACTGTCGTTGAGATCCGCGACGCGTTCGATAGCTCTTGGGCTAAAGAAATCTGCGACAAGGTTACACGAGATGCGGCAATAGTTTCTCAAACACCTAAGGAGACACGCATGGCACCCGAAGGAACACCTGATCTAGTCGAGGAATTAACCGAGTGTCTTGGTGATGTTGTCTCGATCTACTTCCGCGCTCACGGAGCTCACTGGAATGTTAAGGGTCCGGACTTCAGCGAATACCACAATCTCTTTAATGAGATTTATGAGGACATTTATTCAAGCATTGATCCAATTGCTGAGAATCTTCGCAAGCTTGGAGCTGCTGCACCATTCAAATTAACAGAATTTGTAGCTCTCTCTGAGCTTCCAGATGCCAATGTAGGATCTGATGCGCGCGCTTTAGCTGTTGACTTGCTTGCTGCAAACGATATTGTTCTTGATCAGCTTTCAGACGTTTTTGAATGCGCAACGCGTGAAAATCAGCAAGGAATTGCAAACTTCATTGCAGAACGTCTAGATATGCATCAAAAATGGAAATGGCAATTGTCTTCTTCTCTCGGAGTTGACATCGTAGAGCCAAATCCAGATCCTCTTGATCCTTCAGGTATGGACCCAGATGATCAGGAAGATGCAGTAAAAGACTGGACAGCACCAGATTTAATGCCTCGTTCAGAAGAAATCACCGTAGAAACTCAGGGTAATGAGGAGTTAACGATGCAAGAAGAGCGTAAAGTAGCAATCGCATCAGCTGAAAGAATCACCATGAACGCCGAAGTTCGTGCAGTTTCTTCTGAAGATGGATCGCTTCGCGTTGCCGGATATGCTGCAACATTTAATTCTGAAGCAACCGGACTTAATTTTCGAGAAGTAATTGCTCCTGGAGCTTTTACTCGTACGCTTCAATCTGGAAATCCTGTCTTCCTTCTTGTCAATCACGATATGGAAGCAATTCCATTAGCGTCAACACAATCTGGAACTCTTCGTCTATCTCAGGACAAAATTGGTCTTCGCATGGAAGCTGACCTTGATCCTGCAAACCCTAAGGCGCAGGAATTGGCTTCAGCTTTGAAGCGTGGAGATGTTGACAAGATGTCTTTTGCTTTCTCAGTAGGTCCAGATGGTCAAACTCGCGAAGAGGGTCTTCGTACTCTTACTGATCTTGATCTCTTTGAGGTCTCAGTTGTGACATGGCCAGCGTATGACTCAACATCAGCATCAATGCGATCCGCAGGCGAAGAGGATCTTGATCTTCGTAAGCGTCAACTTGCATTGAAATTTAATCAATATTCCCTTCGCAAGAAGCGTAAGGGTTAACCCTCGGCGCGAACGCCCCGACGGTCTTCACACACATCAATAGAAAGGGACAAAATGTCTCTAGCAGCAAAGCTCATTGAGCAGCGTGACGGTCTTGTCGCCGAGGTTGAAACAACTCTCGCGGCAGAAGACGTTACAGCAGAAGCTCTTGATGCAGCATCAGTAAAGCAAGATGAAATTGCTAAACTTGATGAGCGCATCGCAGTTGCACAAACAAATGAAAAGCGCACAGCTGAACTTGTGGAATCACGCAAGGAATCAAAGGTCGCAACATTTGGCGGAGCAACAGTAACTCGCGAAGCAATGACATATGACCGCGATGGAAAGAATTCTTTCGTTCGCGACATGATCAACGCTTCACTTCGTAACGATTCTGATTCATGGTCTCGTTTGCACCGTCACCAAGCTGAAGTCGCAGTTGAAACTCGCGACATCAACCGCACCGACACATCTGGTGGAGATTTTGTACCACCAATTTACCTTACAAACGAATACGCAGAGTTTGCTCGTGCTGCTCGCGTAACCGCTGATCTTCTTACTGGAATGGCTCTTCCGTCCGGCACAGATTCGATCAATATTCCTCAGATCTCAACCGGATCGCTTTCTGCGTTCCAGTCATCTGATAACTCAGCGACAACAACTCGCGATCTTGTAACTTCAACAGTTACAGCGCCAGTTCGTACGATCTCTGGTTACGAGAATGTATCAATTCAGCTTGTTGAGCAAAGCCCTCTTGCTGGTGGCCTCGATCGTATGATCTTTGGCGATCTCATGAAGGATTACGCACTTCAGCTTAATACTTCTGTTGTTGGTAATGGCGATGGAACATCAGGTACACTTCGTGGCTTGATCAACCTTGGCGCAGATACAACAAACGGTATTCCAACAACTTGGACCGAAGCAACACCAACAGCTACAGGCGGCTTGACTGCAATGGCTAAGGCAATCTCTAAGGTTGTTACAAACCGTTACCAGGACGTGGAAGCAATTGTTATGCATCCATCAACTTGGTACTGGTTCATGAGCCAGGTCGATTCTTCATCACGTCCACTCGTTGTTCCTGTTGCAGCTGGTCCATTCAACGCTAACGGCGTTGTTGACGCACCAGGCGCATCAAAGGGTCTTGTTGGAACAATGCACGGCGTAAGAGTTTACGTAGATGCAACACTTCCAAAGAACTACGGCGCATCAACAAACCAATCTCCAATCTTGGTTGGTAAGTTCTCAGATAGCTACTTGTTTGAATCAGGCGTTAAGACACGTGTACTTCCAGATGTATTGTCAGCTAACTTGACAGTGCGTTTTCAGGTTTACGGATACACAGCGCTTGCTCATCGTTTCAATAAGGCAGTTTCTACTGTCGCCGGAACGGGAACAGTCGCACCTTCAGGCTACTAATTAGTCTAGCTTTGACGCTGGCTCTACCCTCGGGTAGAGTCAGCGCCATAGCGCAAGATTTAGGGGGAAGTTATGAAATCAATTTTCTTGGAAGGTTTAACAACCGCAAGAGATTTAGTTAAAGAAAAAGGAATTGAAGCGCTTGAAGCTTTGATCTTGGAGCATGAAAAAGGCGTCATTGAGACAGCCGCCGTAGATCCCAGAGTGGAGATACGATGAAAAGTAAAGATAAAGTTGCCATAGGAATGGTTAACGACGGATCGATTAATGCAAATCTAGTGATTGATTTGATCCAGATCTCACGAAAGAGATCAGAAAGATTTGATTCTTTTGTTCAAGTTTCTAATATTGGACTTCTTACAAGATCTAGAAATCTTCTAGTAAAGAATTTTTTAGAACAAACTTCAGCCGAATGGCTGCTTATGATTGATTCAGACGAGCGTTTAGAGCTAGAAACGTTTGATAAATTGGTCAATGCTGTCCACGATAAGGATCGTCCGATAGTATCGGCGCTGGTCTTTGCTGCCTTTTTTGACGATGATAACCATCTTCGGCCGGTACCAACGATTTATCGCGATCTTCCCGAGTCTGGTCTTCAGGCAATGGACGATTATCCCGTTGATGAACTGATTAAGGTCGATGCCGCAGGAACTGGATGTCTTTTAATCCATCGATCAGTCTTACTTGAGCTTCAAAGCAAAGCTACTGAAAATCAGGGTCCAGATTGGGCCTGGTTTGTAGATGGCGCAATTGCTGGTCGTTGGTTTGGTGAAGATCTACTCTTTTCCCGTCGTCTTGGATCTCTTGGTATCCCGATTTACGCTCATACTGGCGCGATCTGCGCGCATAATAAAACTTTTTGGCTCGATCAACGTCACCACAAGCCGTTTCGCGAGGCGGCTTTGGAAAGTAAATCTAAAGCATCGGACTAGTTGTTACCCCCTGGCAGCTAGTCCGATGCCTCTATAAATCAAGGAGATCCTAGTGGCAACTAATTACCCTGGCGGATTGGATAACTTTTCTAATCCAACCGCAACAGATTATCTTGATTCAGCCACAGTTCCACATGCTGAACAGCATGCGAATACAAACGACGCAGTTGAAGCGATCGAAACTGAACTTGGAACTAATCCAAAAGGGTCTAAAGCCTCTGTAAAAGCTCGTCTTGATGCTGTAGATACAGCAATTGCAACCATTTCTTTAACAACCGGTCCAACCGGTCCAACCGGTGCGCAGGGTATTCAAGGTTATACCGGTCCAACCGGTCCAACCGGTGCGCAAGGTGTTACAGGACCAACCGGACCAACGGGTCCGCAAGGAATCCAGGGTGTAACAGGTCCAACTGGACCTACTGGAGCTACTGGTCCAACCGGTGCGCAAGGAATTCAAGGCGTCACAGGTCCAACCGGACCAACTGGCGCAAGTTACTCCGGCGTAACATCAACAACATCAAACACAATTGGTACCGGAGCTTCTAAATCCTGGACAATTACAGCTGGAAGTGCTTTTGTTACCGGTGCTCGCGTGCGAGTAGCATATACAACAACGCCAACAAATTACGTTGAAGGTATAGCAACAGTTTCTGGAACAACATTAACCATGACTCCAGATGCGTCTTCTGGATCTGGAACATATACAGCTTGGACGTTTTCTATTGTTGGAAACGTCGGATCTACAGGACCAACCGGCGCAACTGGACCAACTGGCGCAACGGGTATTCAAGGTGTAACCGGACCAACTGGTCCTACTGGCGCAACTGGCGCAGCATCGACTGTAACCGGACCAACTGGTGCAACTGGACCGACAGGTGCAACAGGTGCAGCTTCAACTGTTACGGGACCAACTGGTGCAACAGGTCCAACTGGAGCAACAGGTGCAGCCTCAACTGTTACTGGCCCAACGGGTCCGACAGGTGCAGCTTCAACTGTTACAGGTCCGACTGGTGCAACTGGAGCAACGGGTCCAACAGGTGCCACTGGTTCTAATGGTGCAAACGGAGCGACTGGTGCAACAGGTCCAACTGGTCCTGCCGGTGCATCCAATGCTCACGTCGCAGCTCATATTGCAACTAATGCCATTCTTCCAAACTCACCAACATATACCGCTGGAACCATTGATCAAACTGGTGGCTACGGAATTGGTGCAACACTTTCAGCAACGACTAATGGTTCATTGACAATCGATGGTCAGAGCGCAGCAGTCGATGACCGCATCCTTGTTAAGAATCAAGCAACTCAAACTCAAAATGGTATCTATGTTGTTACTGCAACTGGTTCTATCGTTTCACATTGGACGCTTACTCGCTCAACCGACTACAACAACTCGATTGCTGGCACAGTAGAGGCTGGCGATTATCTTTACGTTTCAACTGGTACTGCAAATGCTGGTACAACGTGGATCCAAACTGTTGAAGGCACTGGAACCAACAAATACATCATCATCGGTACTGACAACATTATCTTTGCTCAAACTGGCGGCGTCGGACCAACAGGTCCGCAAGGAGCCACGGGTCCAACGGGTGCGACAGGTGCGGCCTCGACCGTTACAGGTCCAACTGGCGCACAAGGTCCAACAGGGCCAACAGGTGCAACAGGTTCAACAGGTGCGACTGGGCCAACAGGTCCAACCGGTGCGACAGGATCTGCTGGAGCTAATGGTGCAACCGGACCGACTGGAGCTCAAGGACCGCAAGGAATCCAAGGAATCCAAGGTGCGACCGGACCAACCGGAGCGACAGGCACGGCAGGAGCAACTGGTCCGACTGGACCTACTGGTGCTACTGGCGCAGCTTCGACCGTAACTGGACCAACAGGTCCGACTGGTGCAACTGGAGCGATCGGAGCTACTGGACCGACCGGACCTCAAGGAATCCAGGGAGCTCAAGGTCCAACAGGACCAACAGGCGCAACTGGTGCTGCATCAACCGTTACTGGACCTACCGGACCGACTGGAGCCACAGGAGCAGCGTCGACTGTTACAGGTCCTACTGGACCAACTGGCGCGACTGGTACTGCTGGAGCAACTGGACCAACGGGTCCAACTGGTGCTACCGGTACAGCTGGAGCTACAGGACCGACTGGTCCAACCGGTGCGACGGGATCGGTAGGAGCCACTGGCCCAACTGGTGCTACAGGTGCAACTGCTTCCGTAACTTTCCCACAATGGCGTAAGGCCGCTTCTGGTGGAGAGACAACACTCTCTGGTACAGATGACTTCTCAACATCATTGACATACACCGCTGGCGCTGAAATGGTTTATATCAACGGCGTACTTCTAGAGCGCGGAGTTGATTACACCGCATCAAACGGCACAACCGTTACTGGCTTAACTGCCCTGGTTGCTGGCGATATTGCGACAGTGGCTTCACCATCGAGCTTCTCAGTAGCCAACGCCATTCCTCTTGCAACAGTTACCGCCAAGGGCGATCTTGTCGCTGCCACTGGATCGGGTGCAGTCACCAACCTCGCAGTAGGAGCTGACGGCTCAACACTCGTTGCAAACTCTTCTGCCAGCACAGGCGTATCGTGGGCAGGGCCGATTTACACCGCAGGTAAGAATCGCATTATCAATGGCGCTTTTGATATTTGGCAACGCGGTACTTCCTTTAGCGGAGTTGGCGGCTACACCGCAGACCGCTGGAAAATCAATGACGGTACTCCAGGAAATATAACAATTTCTCAGGTAACTGGAACAACTGGCTTCCAATATGCCTATCAGCGTTCATCAACTGGAACTTCATCGTTTACCCAGTTGGGACAACAAATTGAGTTTGCCAACTGCTACGACTTGCAGAATCAGACTGTAACCATTTCATTTTGGGCTAAGGCCAATAACGCAAATAGCGCTTCAACTGCCCTAACAGTCCGTACTCGTACTGCTGCTGGCGTAGATGGAGCCGCATTGTTCTCAGCATCAGCATCAGATACATCAAAAACCCTTACAACATCGTGGGCTTATTACACAGTAACCAAGGCGCTTCCTGCGACTTTTGGTGCGTTGTCTTTGGAATTTGTAGGTGCATCAGGCGCAAGCGGCGATGGATATGCCATTGATGGCGTACAACTAGAACTAGGCTCAGCCGCTACAACATTCTCCCGCGCTGGCGGAACACTCCAGGGGGAGTTAGCCGCTTGTCAGCGTTACTACTATCGTTCAAAAGCGCCTAGTGCTTATTCTCAAATTGGAGTAGGTCCAACACCACCAGCAACTACAACAATTATTTATATGAATGTAACCACCCCTGTACCAATGCGTTCAAGCGTTTCCTCTGTTGATTGGGGTGGAAATATGGGAATTTCAGATGGAGTCAATGTGAATACTGGAATTTCCTCTATCGTTCCGTCAGGTGGAAATGGTGGAAATTATGGTTCTTTTGGAACAGTTGCAATTACAATGTCATCGGGTGTTCTAACTACATACAGACCTTATTACATAACAGACAATGGCGCAGGTACTACTTACCTCGGAATAAGTGCGGAGTTGTAATATGAATAATGTAACTTTTACTTCAGTCCAAAACCTAGGTGGCTCAAACACAGAATACGCCATCATAGACAACGGCGATGGTTCTTTTACCTCTATGGAAAAAGCCATCTATGACACACTCCCATCCAACTCTTCTATCACACAGGCAGGTGAATAATGAGTCGCGCACAACTTACAAGTACGGTAGAGCAGAACTCTGCAGGAGTTGCCAGCCCATTTGTAGCTGGCAAGAACAAAATCATCAATGGTGACTTTGGAATCTGGCAGCGCGGAACTTCATTCACTCAAACTAATTTCAACGCTGGAAATATCTACACAGCAGATCGATCTGCAATGATCTGGAATGCAGTTCCTACTTCGGTCACTGTTTCTCAACAGACATTCACTCCCGGATCTGCGCCAGTTGCTGGATATGAGGGAACATATTATTGGCAATCGGCAATCACAACTGTTGGATCTTGCACCATCTGGGGTTATTCTCAAAGAATCGAAGATGTCCGTCAGTTAGCAGGTCAATCAGTCACGGTTTCATTCTGGGCAAAAGCAGATAGTGCGCGAAATGTTGCCGTTGAATTAGATCAAAACTTTGGATCGGGTGGGTCATCGTTGGTTATTGCTGGACCAACTACGATTGCCGTCACTACTTCTTGGGCGCGTTATTCAGCCACATTCTCTTTGCCTTCTATTTCAGGTAAAACCATTGGAACTAACTCTTATCTTCAATTATTTATTGCTCAAGCTGCGGCTTCGGGTTCAACCTTGAACTTGTGGGGAGTGCAGGTTGAAGCAGGTTCAGTTGCAACTGCCTTCTCAACTGCTACTGGAACTGTTCAAGGAGAGTTATCGTTGTGCCTTCGTTATTTCCGCAGGTTCGGTGGTAATGCAAGTCAGACTCGCGTAGCCGTAGGTTGGTGTCCATCTGGTTCTTCAGCCAATTATATTATTCCATTGACAACACCTATGCGAGCAGCACCATCAGTTTCAATAAGCACCTTGTCAAGCCTTTTATGGTATGACGGAACTACTGGCGGAAGTTTTACTGGCTTTGGCCCAATTATTGTCACTTACCATTCCATAGAATTGGGTGGTACTGGCTCAAGCGGTCTTACAACTGGAAGAGCAGTTGGACTTACATTTGACAACATCGGAACTTATATGGATTGGAGCGCTGAACTTTGATGCCTACTTATGAACTCGTACAAGTAACCCCAATGTCGGGGGAGTTAGTCAAGCGCACCGATGAGGATGGCACAGTTTGGTGGATTCCTACCGACCCAGCCAACTCGGACTACGCAGCCTACCTAGCCAGCCTAGAGGCGTAACTGGAACACTCCACAGAGAGTTAATCAGATCCAGGGGGATCAATGAAAATTGCAGTCTATACAATCGCGCTTAACGAAGAGCAATTTGTCCAAAAATGGTATGAATCAGCCAAAGAAGCCGATGTCTTGCTAATCGCGGACACCGGATCGACCGATGAGACCAGATCTAGAGCTGAAGCTCTGGGCATCAAGGTCATCAGCGTTCAGATCTCACCCTGGCGCTTTGATGACGCCCGCAACGCTGCATTAGCCGCACTTCCGCTGGATGTTGACTACTGCATAGCCTTGGACATGGACGAAGTCCTTCTCCCCGGCTGGAGATCTGAGCTCGAGACGCTAGACCCTGGCGTTAATCGACCTCGGTATAAGTACACCTGGTCTTGGAACCCAGACGGATCCCCTGGCCTTACCTACGGCGGGGACAAGATCCACACACGCAAAGGGTTCCGCTGGAAGCACCCGGTTCACGAGGTTCTTACCTGTCAGGATCAGGAAAATCAGCTATGGACCAAGCTTGAGATCCATCATCACCCGGATCAAACCAAGTCCAGGGGTCAATACTTTCCTCTTTTACGTCTGGCGATAAAGGAAGATCCGACTGATGATCGGAATACCTTTTATTATGCCCGGGAACTCTTCTTTCACAACCATTACACTGAAGCCATTGCTCAGTTTAAGCGTCATCTAGAGCTTCCTAAGGCGGTCTGGAAACCAGAGCGCGCAGCTTCTATGAGATACCTTGCCAAGATGGAAGATCAGGACCGGGAGAGCTGGCTGTTCAAAGCTATTGCAGAATCCCCGATCAGCCGGGAACCCCGGGTTGATCTTGCCGAGCATTACTACTCAGAAGGTCGCTGGATTGAGTGCTATGCTATGGCTCACTCAGCGCTCAGGATTACGCAGCAACCGCTGGAATATCTAGTAGAATCGGATGCCTGGGGATACTTGCCTCACGATTTGGTTGCGATTTCAGCATATAACCTTAATAACTATTCAGAAGCTGTCGAGCATGGCAGAAAAGCCGTCGAACTTGCTCCCTGGATTGATCGTCTCAAGGAAAACCTCAAGCATTATGAAGGAGCTATAAGTGAGTGATATTCAACCTCGCGTAGTTGCCGCTCCTTCTATGAACTGGCGCGAGTCTCACGAGGTGTCCAAATATCACTACCGCTACAATCAAACCGGTGTGATGTATAACCAACCTTTAGTTATTTACAACTATTACACAAACCGCGGTGACATGGGTGTCCGAGTCGTTGCGACAACAAATATGAGAGGCAGATAATCATGGCCGTTTATGATTTAGGCGATGTTGTTGCTCTTGGCGTAACGATTACCGACGCGGCAGGGTCACCAGCAGATGCAACAGCGGTTGTAGCAACGGTCGTTGCTCCAGACGGATCTTCTTCTGCACCTTCAGTATCCCACTCTGGAACCGGTCTTTATGACATTAACTACACACCAACTCAATACGGTCGTCACACGATCCGCTGGGTTGCTACCGGTACAAATGCCAGCGCATATGCTGATGAATTTACCGTCCGTAACTTTGCAGATCTTGGCGTAGTTTCACTCGATGAAGTCAAGGCTCATCTTAATATTGCAGCAACAAATACAACCAACGATGAGGAAATCCGTCGCTTTATTGACGCTGCAACCGATCTTTGCGAGAGCTATCTTGGTGTTATCCTGGGACGTCAAACATTTACAAGCGAAAAGTACGACGGAAACGTCGATCATATTCGCCTTCGTAACCCTAAGGCGCTCAGCATTACCTCGATCTATGAAAACGGCCTTCTCCTTGCTTCAACCGATTACAGCCTAGATCCAACCGGCCAGCGCGTATATCGCGTGACAACCGGAGCGCTTTCTAGTCCAACCTACTTTGGAATCTTTGCTCCAGGAGCCAATAATATTATTGTAAGCTACGTTGCAGGGTTTATTAATCCACCACCTGCCGCAAAGCAAGGCGTTCTTGAGACTATTCGCCATCTATGGCAGACTCAACGAGGCGCTGCAAACGTGATTACACGTAACCAGACCGGAGACGATTTCTATCCAGCGTCAACATATTCATTACCACGTCGCGCAATGGAACTCCTCGATCCTCTCTCACTTCCTGGACTTGCCTAATGACAACGGTTGCACTGCCGCAGCTGATTGATGGCATTAAAACAGCTTTAAGTTCTGCCGCATCTCTTTCTGGCGTCAGAATCTTTGATGGTCCAGAAATTGATGAGTCTTATCCAGGCGATGCCATTTGCGTGGGTCACGATGGATCTGAAGATGGAGAAGTACTTGCAGGAACCGCAAACAACGACTGGAACCTTGTCGGTGCCAAGAAGATGTTTGAAATTGGTACGGTAAACTGTTTTCTTTGGTCTTGGGACGGCGATACAGATATTTCTGCCCGTCGCACACGAGCTTATGCTCTTCTTTCGGCTGTGGATACTGTAATCCGCACCGACCCTAGTTTTGGTGGAGTTGTTCTTTACGCAGGTTTAGAATCGCATTCACCAACCTACCGTCAGACTAACGCTGGCGCTGTAGTCGTAATTAACTTCACCATCGCATATCACGCTCGTACTTAACAAGGAGAATCTCATGGCGAAAATTAAGAATGTTTCACCACTTGGCGACTTATCTGTCCCCGCTTTAGGCTTAACTGTTAAGGCTGGCGATGTCGTCGAGGTTACAGACGAAGCAGCAGCTTTGCTTCTAGAACAAACAGAAAATTGGGCTGCCGCTGATCAAGCAGCTGCTTCAATGATCCAAACCCCAGCAGCGCCGGACGCACCGGCTGCCGAATAGGAGAACAACATGGCAATCGGTTCCGGTATAGGTTCGCAGCTCGGCATTGCTACCGAGACAACCTTTAACACCAACGTCACCGTGACTCGTTTCTACGAGTTCACTGACGAATCTACTCAATACAATAAGAAGATCAGCGAAGGTATGGGGCTTCGTGCTGGTGGACTTCTTCCTCGCTCACAGCGTCGTGTTGTTACAACATTTGATGCTACGGGCGACATTAATCTAGATCTTCCAACAAACGGTCTTGGACTTCTCCTTGCTCACGCAATGGGTTCATTTCCTACTAAGAGCGGATCATCTTTCACGTTTACTCTTGGCGATACTTATACAAAGAGCTTTACCGCTCAGGTTGGTGTCCCTCAGTACGGCGGAACTGTAACTCCAAAGACTCTTACAGGCTGCAAGATCTCATCATTTGAGCTCGGTGTAGGCGCTGGTGAACTTGCTGTCGGTAAGTTCAGTGTTGATGCTGCAGGTCTTACAACCTCAACATCTCTTGCAACAGCTTCTTATCCAGCAAACGGATCTATCTTCCACTTTGCTCAAGGCGCAATTACACTTGACGGAACAGCAATTGCTAACGTCAAGGACTTCTCAGTAACCGTAGATAACGTCATTAAGACAGATCGTTACAACCTCGGAGCTGCTGGAGCTAAGTCTGAGCAGGTTATTAATGGCTTCCGTAAGATTACTGGTAAGCTAACCGCTGAATTTACAGATACAACGCTTCTTGCTAAGTATCTTGCTGATACAACTGCAGCGGTTGCTTTGACATTCACCGGATCTGCTGGATCTGCTCTATCCATCACTCTTTCAGCGGTTAAGTTTGACGCTGATACTCCTAAGGTCCCAGGTCCTGGCGTAATTGATCTTGCAATGACTTTTACCGCATACGATAACGGTACAGATGCACCAATGACTGTCGTTTATACAACTTCGGACTCATCTCTCTAAGGTGTCTAAAGACATTGAGATTTCCTCTCAGGATCTCCTTAACTTTTATCGCCAGGTAAAGGACGCCGATCCCTTGATCGGCAAGGAGCTCCGGAAGACTCTTGTCAAGTTGTCTAAAAGCATTGTTGGCGAGGTCCAGCACGCGGCTCTAGAACTCCCTTCGCACGGGGAGAAATCCTCAGGGGGAAAAATGGGTCTGCGTGCTGGCATCGCGGCGGCAACAGAGACTAAGATTAACCAGAGTAACCGAAGCGGTTTTAGTATCCGTATTCGAGTCTCGGGAACCAAATTCCAAGCAAAAACTGGCAAGTATAAGAAGCTTCCGCGTTACGTTGAAGGTCTTTCTAAGAAAGCCTGGCGTCACCCGGTATTTCCTGAAAAAGGATCTACCAATGGAACTTGGCAGGGTAATTGGGTTGCTCAAAAATCAACCCCGTTCCTGCTGCGCACGGTACTTCCACATAAGGCAGAACTCAGAGAAGATGTCTATGCAGCTTTTCTGGCCGCACTAAAGAAATCGCACGCACTCGACTAAAGGGGAAAATAATGGCACTAGTACTACGTGGCGAAAACTATCCAATGCCCGGAGAAGATAATCAACCAGGACCTACGGGTCGCGAGATTATCCAGATTGAAGAAGGTTTTGGACTCGATGGTCTGACCTTGCTCAGTACTCTTGGCGAAGATGAGCCTCACGCTAATCCAAAGTATTCAAAGGTTAAAGCTCTTTATGCTTTAGCATGGATCTGCTTGACTCGCGCTGGAAAGATTGTTTCAATTGATGACGTTCTTAACACATATTCAATTGAAGAAATCGGCGTTGAGGATCCTGATCTAAAAAAATAAGTAACCGCCGGGCCTTGATCCGTGGCGGTACAAGACAGAAGATTAGACAGAATATGGCTCTTCTATGTCATAATTATCCAGGAATCACACCATTTAATGTTTGGGACATTGATATTGATATTATTAATGATCTCATTGCAGCCGTTCCACAAAACAACGATTAGGAGAAAACATGTCTAGTGACAAGTCGCTTGGCGTAAATCTTATCGGTCGGGACGTTTCGGCATCAAAGGCATTAAAAAAAGTTGCTGATAGTGCAAAAGAGACCGGCGGCGCGTTTTCTCGTATTAAAGAAATTGCCGCCGGTATATTTTCTGCTCAGGCACTTGAAGCAGGCGCAAAGAAGGTTGTAGACTTTGCTAATCAGTCAATTCACGCTTTTGTTGATGTTGGCAAAGAAGTTGCTAAAACTCAGCGCATGGTTGGTGGAACCGTAGAAGAAGCTTCTAAGCTTCGTTTTGCATTTGAAGAATCTGGTCTTTCTGTTGACAAAGCTCAGATGTCAATTAAAAAGTTTGCTCAAGCAATTGATTCGAACAACAAGCACTTTAAAGAATTAAACATTTCTACAAGAGATTCAGCGGGTCATCAAAAGTCCTTTAATGACATTCTTCTTGACACCGCTGAAAAGTTTAAGCATATGCCAAACGGTATTCACAAGACCGCAATGGCTGTAAATCTCTTTGGTCGTACCGGTCTTGATATGCTTAAATTCCTGAATAAGGGTAAAACCGGTTTGCAGGAGTTAGAAGACGAAGCGCAAAAGTATGGTTTGGTTCTTACCAAAGACAATATGGAAGCAATTAGTCAAAATATTGAGGCTCATAAAAAGCTTCATGCTGCTGTTTCTGGTCTTCAGGTTCAAATTGGCGCGCATATTACTCCGGCACTGACTAAGATGACTGTTGCATTTACAAAAATTTTTCCAATTCTTTTAAAATATGTTAATCCTGCATTTAGAGAAATTGGTAAATTTCTTTCTCCAATTATTGCAATGTTAAAGAATTTTGCTACTTCTATTATTACATTAGCTAAGCATTTTATTCTTTCTTCATCATCAATGAGTAAATTCCACGATATTGGTAAAAATCTTGGAATTGTATTTAAGGTTCTTTTTGATTTTATTAAAAACACATGGATACCAGTTCTTAAAGCTGTTTGGACATTTATTTTTAAGTATATTGGTCCGGTGTTTTTGTTCCTTGTTGATATTATTTCAAAGGTTCTTGTTGTTGCAATTAAAATTGCCGTAACATCTATCAGATTTTTAATTACAGTTATTCGAGATGTTATTGGTGTTGCTCGCGCTGTGGCACACGTTATTGCAAATGTGTTTAAGTTTATTGTTAATGGCGTTAAAGCTTATATTAATACAATTATTGGTTTAATTAATTTTGTAATTGGAATTATTAATAAGCTTCACTTTAAAATTCCTTCATGGGTTCCAAAGTTTGGTGGCAAGGAATTTGGTGTTACTCTTCCCAAGATTCCAATGCTTGCAGACGGAGGCATTGTAAATAAGCCAACGCTTGCCATGATCGGCGAGGCGGGTCCTGAAGCTGTTGTCCCTCTCAGAGGTGGATTTGGCCAGGGCATGATCGTTAATGTTCATGTTGCCGGATCTGTCATTGCTGAAAAGGATCTTGCTGTTAAAGTACGCAATGAGATGGCTCAGCTTTTACGGCGAAAAGGTCTTAATCCGGCAATTCTGGGGGTTTAAGTGAGTGCTTTTGATGGTACAAATGGACCAACACTCAAGGTTCAGTTCTATTTTGGCGGGTCTTTTCAGACAGTTCCAGTAGCTGATCTGAGAGAGGTTAACCTTAATCGAGGTCGAGCTCGCGCTGATCAAAAGGTCGATGCTGGCAGCATGAGCGTTGTCTTTGACAATAGATCAGGCGATTACGATCCAGATAATCTATCTGGACCTTGGGTATCCGGTGGCGTTACTGCGCTGCGTGATGGTCTTCGAGCGCGCTTTGTAGCTACCTGGTCTGGTTCGGGTTATGTTTTATTTGACGGATACCTTGAAACCACTGACGTTAATGCTGGATTTGACGCGTTTGTTACCATGACTTTTGTCGATGCTATTGCCAAGTTTTCTAAGGTAACAGCTCCAGCGCTTAAAACTACAGCATATCAAGAGACAACCTCAACGCGTGTTGGTCGTATGCTTACATATGCTAGTTGGCCAACGGGATCTTCCTGGCGTAATATCTCAGGATCCGTTGTCATGCAAAAGACTGGTCAAGATCAAAACATTACTGACATGATTAACGAGTGCGTTCTTGCTGAAGCTGGCGGATTTTATGTCAGTCGAACTGGTGTAGCAACCTTTATTACTAATACTGAGAAGTTTAATCGTCCTACGCAGCTCCTGTTTGATGATTCTCGCGCAGCAAATACTGTTGAATACAATACCATTAAGACAACTCCTGGAACCCTTCAGGTTATTAATAATGCCGTAGTAACACGAGGTAAGCTTAAGCAAAAGACCTTTACCTATAAACCAAGCGTAACCAAGTATGGAACCAAGACGGTAAGCGTTGAAACTGCAATTCTTAGTGACAACTCGGCGCAAAAACTTGCAACATATCTTGCAACCAAAGACGCAAAACCAAATACAACGGTTGCTGAAATTAACTTTACGGCATTGGCACTCGATGTCTTATATCCTGATTTCTTATCAACAGAACTCTTAGATCAGGTAACAGTTAAAAGAACAACGGTCGACGGACGTAATTTGACCATTTATCTTGTTGTTGAAGGTATGCAACATAAGATTACTCCAGACGACTGGAATGTTACTTATCAGACCTCACCCATGAATTCAACCCGACTAGTTCTACCGTAAGGGGATAAAACATGCCATTAGCTCCTCAGATTACCAACACGCCTGTTGATATTACTGTTAAAGATTTTGCAATCAGCGCAGTAAGTTACACATCCTCAACCGCAACTTATACTGCCACTGGTCATACGTTTGCAGCTGGTGATACCGTCATTGTTTCTGGACTTGCTCCAGACGGATATAACGGAACATTTACAATTGCTTCTATTGCCACAAATACTTTTACGGTTGCTAATACGACAAACTTGGCAGTAACAACCGCAACTGGTGACGCGTATTCTGCTGATAATACTGATTATGATCAATCGGATGTTAGTAGAATTTTTATTCCAAATTCTGAGGATCTTTCAGATCCAACAATCAACCCAGCGCTTGCTCAGGCTCAACAAGCGATTTCTGATGCAGCAACGGCAATCGCAACGGCAAATACGGCAAATGCCAACGCGACATCAGCAGCTTACACAGCTGGCGTTGCTCAAACTACGGCTAATGGCAAAAACACTGCTCACTATTCCACCTCTGGTCCTTCAGGAAGTGGCACTAATGGCGACATTTGGTTCCAGGTTAATGGTGGCGGCACAGTCCTCTATCAGTATGTTTATAACAGTGGCTCCTGGGTTTCCGCTCCGATCAGCGATACCGTTATCGCAAACCTTGACGCCGGCAAGATCAACGCAGGAACGATTACTGGTATCGCCTACAACAATGGGTCAGGAACATTCTCGGTATCGCCATCTGGCGTTCTCGTAGCCTCTAGTGCGACGATTACCGGCAACATTACTGCCACAAGCGGAACATTTACTGGAACGGTCTATGCGTCGGCTGGAACATTTACTGGCACTGTAACTGCGACCAGTGGTTCCTTTACTGGCTCAATCTATGCTTCATCAGGAACCATCGGTGGATTTACTATCGTAGGCAATGACTATCTAAATTATGGATCAACTTATATTTACGGAAACTCTAGCTCATCACCTTATGCCATTCTTGATATTAGCAAAATTATTGGTGCTTCTAGAATAGAGGCTTTAGGATCAGCTTCTAATGCTCTATATTCAGGTGGTGGCTTGCAAGTAGCGGGGCTTGCAGAAATTTTTGGAAATCTTCAAGTTCACGCTATGTCTGCTAGTGCATATACTCCTGTTTATTGGAATTCATCAAATTTTCGTTTTTATGCAACTACTTCATCTGCAAGATATAAAGAAAACATTACAGATATTCCTGCTGCTGATTATCTTTCAGCAATTCTTAAACTTGAACCCGTAACTTTTACTTACAAATCTGAATACACAGATGATACAAACCGACTGAATTTTGGTCTTATTGCCGAAAGTGTTGCTCAAATTCCTGAATTAGAAATCCTTGTCAATAAAAATACAGAAGGTCAACCAGATTCGGTTCTTTTTGATCGTCTTGCTATATTTTTAGTGCCAGCAATTAAACAACTCAACGACAGACTCAAAAAGTTAGAGGGGAAATAAATGCCATACCACGTTGGGGAACCTAATTCATATGGATGTAATGGGTTTCCAGTAATTAAAGACGATGATAATCAGGTTATGGGTTGTCATATCATAAAACAGGATGCAATTAATCAACTTAAGGCACTTTACGCTAACGAACCAGATCTAAAGGGGAAATAAATGGCAGAAATAGATGTTAATCAGGTTCTTGCTGAGCTCAGAGAAATTATTGGCCAACAGGCGCAAGAAATTGCAGTACTTAAGGCAACAGCAAAACAGTCAACCACTAACTAAGAACGGGTAACCGCGCAAATGGCAAACGTCGATACAGCGACCATAATTTATTCATATTTTTTTGTAATAGCGGCATTACTTGCCGGAGTGGGAATTATTGCTAAACACGCAATTAAAACTCATACCGAGCACATTGAAGATAAGCTATCGCGGATTGAATACGCGCTGTATAACGACGGTAAAACCGGACTGATTAATAAGGTTGAAGAATTACTTACTAATCAGCAATGCATCAGAATTGATGTCGAGGTCATGAAAACGAGGATCAATGAACGCGGTTGACGTCTTAAAGGCAGCTCAAAGCAAGGTCGGAACCGTTGAAGGCGGAGGAGCTGATGGTAAATCTGGCAATATCGTCTGGGTCTGGGACTGGTGGAAATTGGTCACCAAAGCCAACCTCCAGGGATCACCCTGGTGCGCTGGATTTGTTTCCTGGTGCTTTGCTCAGGCAAATGTCAGCGCTCTTGTAGCTGCCGAAAACTCTCACGGATTTGTCAGCACGATCAATGGACTTGCATGGTTTAAGAAAAAGGGTCAGCTTGTCGACCCTAAAACTGCTCAACCAGGGGACATTGTTTTCTTTGACTGGGACGGTGCAGGTCATGCGGATCATGTGGAGATCGTCGAAGCTAACAATAAGACGTTTCTCACCACAATCGGCGGAAATACTTCAGCTGAAGGCGTCAAGGGATCTCAGCAGAATGGCGGCG
>Ga0114959_10001569_pt1 | contig 19724 bp, 20 predicted proteins | sample C_130625_EF_Meta_FD_87317 | JGI IMG/M metagenome (GOLD analysis project Ga0114959, IMG submission 87317) | Freshwater microbial communities from Lake Croche, Canada to study carbon cycling - C_130625_EF_MetaG | ecosystem: Environmental > Aquatic > Freshwater > Lake | place: Lake Croche, Canada... | reverse complement strand
GCTTTTTTGAACGAGGCCCATGGGTGCTCGGACGATTTCAACATTTCTGAATCGAAAGTTTGCATGATACTCTTCCATTTGGCCGAAATATCACTTTTCGTTTCATTGGCAGTCGCCGTCTCTGGAGTTCTTAACTCGCCATCCACATACTTCCCATCGATGGTGAAATTCGATATTTCATCGAAGAAAAACGCATGATCCAGGCCGTAAGCGGTCGAATAATATCCATACTCCATGATGACTAACGCTCGATGTTTTGTGATGTAGATGGAGTCAGAGGTAGGCATGTAATAAAATGACGTCTGTCGATGAATCTTTTCTTTTGGTGCACCAATTAGTGAGTACAAAAGAACAAGGATTCCAAAGGAGAGAATCAAAATAATATATTTCATGAAGTAGACGAACATTGCTGCCGCGGCACCTTCTGCAACCATTTCATGACAAAATTTGATCAAAAAGACAAACACTAAGAGGATTCCAGAGACGGGTATGGATACGCCAAGGTACACCCATTTATTCAAATCACAAGAAAAGATATAGTAGATTAACGTGCAAAGGATGAAAAACGTCAGCATTTCATAGGCGTTTTTGCGAATGTACCATAAGGTGACGCAAAGAATGAAACTGACAAGAATCCACATAATTGTAATGCTTAACATATTGCCACTATTGATTGAATCGACCCCATAGTAGGTTGTTTGATGTGGCCTTGTCGCATTCACGGCATCAATGTTGTCAGCATCTCCATGCACTTGCAGATCAGAATGTAAGGGTTGTTGCTCACGTTTCATGCATTTGACGACAAACTTGTCACTTTGATTTTCATTGCCCTGGACGAAGCTACCATCGTTGTACAAGACACGTCGGTTTGCAATGTCTGGATCAATGTTTCTGTAATTTAAGGGTTGCAAGGGATAGTTGGATCCATCATTTGCGTGAAACGGTTGCAAGATACCAAGTAAGAGAGAATAGTCATCTGTGTCAATCGGAACAATGTTTTCCATAACCACCCAAACTATACTCCCAACATTTGGTGGCAGACAAGTAGAATACGGAAATGAACCCTTGTAAATGAAGAAGGATTTTCGATTTGGCAAGGCCATAATTGGATTCCAAGCATCGTCCATAGTCATTTTCTGGTAAATATGGGGCGTGTGCAAGGTCTGTGAAGATACCGGGGATGTACGATACGGTTGTGGTGCATTGACTAAAGAGCATACAGACGTTTCTTCGTCTACGACGACACCAGAACACCAACGAAGATTTTGCTGGCATGACGACAGACATTTTTCGAGATTCGTTTCCGTCGATGATCCAAAGACGCCAGCATTGTATGTGGTATTTGCATTGTTCAACATCGAATTCGGGTAGGTATCAAAAGAAGGTGCGGTCAAATTGACGGATGCAATCGACTGAATCAGTTTCTTGAAGAAATCCTGAGAAGGGGAGTATGTGACCATACTTTGCAAAAAGACACTGACGACGACGACAGAGTTCACTGCTGTCGAAAAAGATTGATGGTAAAGGCACATTTCGAGGCTTTTCTGTTGACTGCAAGGATTGGTGGCAACCGCTTCCTCTGATGTAGTGGTCAACGACGGTGGAAATGTAGACATGTTTGTTGCCTCAGGAGCGACACATCCCGGAGTCATTGTACGATGTAGACTTTTTGAATAGAACTCGATTCGGTTCAGATAATATTTCTCGCCGTTATAAACAAGATCTGCCGATCCTGTCGCTGGTTCTTTAAGGTCGAAATGAAGTAAATCCCCATTTTCAAAAGTAGTTTTCAAAACGCCGATATCTCTATGTTGCGAAGGGTATAAAAAGTCGACTGCACAGAGCAAGTTACATTTTTCCACTTCTTTTGGAATAATGATTGGCGTCTGAAAGATCGATGAAGTACACGACGGATCTTTTCGAAACATTTGAACGAAGTCTTATTGGATCATGGAGATATTTTTTTGAAATTCTTTTCTTATGCCTAGAATAATATTATGTTTCAAGGGGTTACAACTGCTGGCAAGTTAACCACTGGGTCAAATGCGCGACAATTTGAGAGCAAAGACCCCTATAAAGTGACGCGCTTTTTTCAAGAGATGAGTCAAAAATTGGACGATTTGGCATTGTCGAAAGGAGTGAAAATAAATACCATCAACCAAACAATCTTGGATTCGTCAGCTGTTCCGATATCAAAAGGTGGAAGGCGCAAATTTTGGTCTATGTATTAAAAAGGTTGACGGAAAAAGTTTCGAGTTACTCATTTTAGGAAATCCAACCCAAATAAAAAAAACCTATTCATTGTTCAAAGAAAGGAAGAAGTTTTTTAATTTGAATTCATTCACACTCCCATTTATGCCATCTCATCATGATTTCTCAATTGTCTTTGTACATAAAGGAAACCAGATGTATTTTGACCGTGTTCTTCAAATGACTCGCCTATCAAATCCGACGGTTCCTATTCTTCTTTTGGGAGATGCCACAAATAAAGGTATGGCAGAGATACATTCGGTGCAACATTATTTGTATGAGGATTATGCTGAGCCCTTTGACAAATATATCCATGTCTCTGTCAACAACTACGCGTATGAGAAATTTTGTTTCGAACGCTGGATCATCTTCAAAAACTTTTTGCTGCAGACAGATACTCATTCGTCAAATTCTCATCGTTTCATCTATTGTGACAGCGATTGCGCTATCCTACAAGATATTTCATATCTACGAGAAATTGATGAACTTTACACCTGTGATATTTTAACCTTTTCAAATAATGAAGTGATTGTTCCGTGTCTTTTTGTTTCTACAAAAACAGTGTTCATTGACATCGGAGACTCGATTTTATCCTTCTATGCTTCCCAAGATAAAAGACTATTTGAATCACAAGTAGTGACATCGACGGAAAACGGACGCAAACATTTCTCAGATATGTATTTGTTAAGACAAGTGGTAAAAGATAAGTTCAGTATATTTTCCTTAGAAGATATTCATAAATTTCGTTATCAATTTAATGCTTCCTACTACACAATGACCGAAACTGAAAAACTAAATGCAGGAAACGTTTTATTCAACATCCATTACTGTGGAGAAAGCAAAAAACATCTGCTACTATAAAAAATGTCCATGTAAAATTACTTCATTTCCATCATAAGTCGGTCAAAATCGACTCCAAGTCGATCTTTGTGATGAAAGTAACAGGATTTGACACAATCGTCTCTGCACCGACGCAAAAATTGGATTTTCGTCTCAAACAAATTCAAGGAAGAAATCATTTCCGAGAAGGGAATCGAAGAATTATTTACGGTATTGTAATGCATGACAAAGGAAATATCCCACAGTTCTGACAAGTTTGTCAGGAAAAGAATCAGTGCGCAGATTCGAAAGTCACGTTCTGGACAAAAGAGCTCCATCTCATAAAATTTGGAGATTTGTGCCAAAGTATTGCATATTTCAACTCTTTGTGAAATATACTTCGGATCCAAGATCGCATGTACTTCCTTTTCAAGGTGAGCATTTAATTCGTCGATATACTTTCCGTAAAGACAATTCAAAGACAGGCGATTCATTCGTTTCATGAAACGTTGAATGTCCTTCTCATCATCGTTCATTCTCTTAATAGCCGTCTACAAAATGTGAAGCCTGTATGAATCCTCGCGAGTGTCAATAAAAAGTAATTCATTACAGACGAAAGCAATTTATTCGACAATTATGAAACAATATGACAATAAATGGCAAGACTGTCACAATTTGAAGCGAAGACAAATGCCAGCAGTTCATAGCAAACTTGTTACGGAAATCACGGAGGAATGCGCAGAGACTGAAGCAGTAGGAATCAAGCGTGACATCGATCACCGTTTGGAGATCATCCGTGCGAACAAGAGAGGACGTCCTAGTGCAATCGTTGACATTGTTCTTCCCGATGCAATTGATCCTCTTCTTGATACCTTTGATCTTACGAAAAGCGATTCGTACAAAGGTTCCCATGGAATGATGTTGGCCAAAATCCACACCCACAATCCTATCATTGGGTCCCAGTACTACGTGAGTGCTAGAAAAGGCTCCAAGTTTCCCGCCGTTCTTTTCTTCGGCTTGCAGTACTTCATTGAGATGTTGCAAAATACCGTCATTACAGAAGCTCATGTAGAATCTGTGGCGTCATTGTTTAAGCAAGGACTTGGTGATTTCGATCCCGAGCCATGGTTTTATGTCGCAAAAAATCTTCATGGTGCACTTCCTTTGACCATTAGAGCATTGCCAGAAGGTGTCGAAGTTCCAGCTGGAGTTCCACTCTTCACGATTGAAGCAACAGATCCGCGCTTTGCTACTTCTGTCGGCTACCTGGAGACGTTTTTTAGTCAAAACTGGTACACATTGACCGTCGCTACTTTGTCCCATGAAGTAAAAAAAGTCATTTTTGAATATCTCTTGAAGACATCGACGGCTGATCCCATGTCGGCAATCCTTTTTATGCTTCATGACTTTGGTGTCCGTGGAGCATCTTCCATGACGACCGCTAGCATTGGTGGAGCTGCCCATGCAGTGAGTTTTTTTGGTTCGGACAATTTACCTGCCGTCGATTTCATTCAGAAGTACTATGGAACAAGCGTACAGCCGATCGTTTCCGTCAATGCTTCTGAACACAGTGTCATGACTTCTAAACTTGAAGAGGGCGAGCTAGAGGTCATTCGATCGCTTCTTGAAAATTTTCAAGAAGGTGTACTCTCAATTGTCATTGATTCATATGATCAGTACCGCCTCGTTAAGAAATTGACAACGGAATTGCTCTCTCTTGTCATGGCTCGTCATGGCAAATTGGTTTTGCGTCCAGATAGTGGCGTGCCTTCTGAAGTTTTGGCAAGACTTCTCTCTATTTTGTCAAAGAATTTGGAACAGTACATTACAATCAATGACAAGGGGTATAAAGTGCTACCAAATTTTATCGGAATCATCTACGGAGACGGTCTTGATCTGTCAAAGATTCGAGACTTGCTTGAAGTTGCAAAAGTACACAATTTTTCCGCGGACAATTTGGTCTTTGGCATGGGCGGCGGTTTGCTTCAAAAAGTTGACAGAGATACTTGTCGCTTTGCTTGGAAATGTTGTGCTGTCCAATTAGAAGACGGTGAATGGCGTGACGTGTACAAGGATCCTGTCGATGGAAAGGGGACAAACGAATCGAAAACTTCATTGAAAGGGCGTCAAAAAGTCGTCAAGATCGATGGAGTGTACCAAGTGGTTCGTGAAGACAGTGTGGAACATAAGGATCTTAAGAACGAGCTTGAAACGGTTTTTGAAAACGGGTTCGTGAAAAAGTATGTTACGTTCGATGAAATTCGAGCAAGGGCTAGTGCTTATTTTGTTAATGCTTGAAAACAAGAGCTGTAGATGATGCTCACGAAGTTTATGAAGTTTGTTTGTCATTGTAGATCATGGAAGTTTGTTTGTTTTTTGCTATATGCAAGATGCAAGATAGTATTCAATTGCTGATAACAACTTTGTTTCTTATGTCAACTGTCAAGGGAGTAGTTAATTTATGTATAACTTAGCAACGAAACAACCATATTCAAAAAGTAGCACACCCGACAGAACACAAAATGTTAGGATACCTCGATTATGTAATGCCAAGTAGTTGGTCGTCAACAATCGGCTGCATTTTGCCAAATTTTATCAAAGCAAAATACAGGCCACAAACAAGACTAAAAGTGATACTGGAACAATACTATAGTAGAAACGAAAACTTTCAAAGTATGCAAATCGGAATTTCTTCATGCAACAAAACCCCTAAGCCCAACACTGAGACACCAAACAAAAATAGATCCTGTCCCCTGCAGTAATTTGGAAATTGTTGATTTCTTGCAGTGCAACGCTGCATTGGGCATGAGATTCTAACGTGACATGTGCGCGTCCATTTTTAAACACTTTGGACTGAACGGCTCCTTATTTTCAGTAATTAGAAAAGTCAACTAATGATGATGATGCAAACCATTACCGTAATCTTTGAAAAGAGAATTCAATCCGCATTCAAGATCTATGATATCTTGCAATTCAGAAAGCAAGGGAAGATGACTGATAAAAAGTGTCTTGTCTGCATCTGATATAAATTTTCGTTTCTTTTTAGAAAGCTGTTTTACATCTGCTCCGTACATGACGTCCTCTTCTTCACTAAAATGCATATTTCCCCACCAAATCTTGTGGAAAGTAGCAGTGTGTCCATAACCATTGTCATCTTTCATTGGAATTTGAAGAACAATTTCGTCTCCCTGTAAAATGTCTCGACGATGAGCAAAGAAGTGTACATAGGAACCTTTTGAAGGAGTGTAAGTCAACAATGCATCCAAGTGTAATGAGTTACCATTGACGAAGAGAACGAATCCATCTTCTCGGATTTGAATAACGAGCTCAAAGGTAGTCCCGAATAACTATTTGAAACATAACATCAGAACTCCTGCAAGGGTCAAATTAGATTTGCTCTATACCTTCGGGACCTTCTCCAGTGACAAGTATTGGTTAAGCTGCCAAGTATTTGAGCGAGAATTCAAAACGATCTTTCCGTACTGATATGTGTAGGGGACTAGTTAGCGTCTACTGTGATAAAAATGTTATAATACCTTTGACCGAGGATTCACATGGTAATATATCTCTCTGTTTCCGTTGTGGTCTTTTGGCATGATGTTGATAGCAAATTGATCATCGGACTTTAACGGCGCTGTAATGGTACATGCCAACGTCTGTTTCATTCCCGGTTCATATCCAAAGTTGTCCAATGGTATACATAACGCGTCCGATGTATCTGGATGGAAATATCTCATGTCAAGTGCCTGAATTGACATGACATAGAAATATGTGAAATATGTGTACCGCTACATTCGACGTTTTCCATCAAAATGTTCTTGGAATCAAACCTTGCATGATCAAAAGATGTCAAATCCTTTTTTTGGTTGACTTTAATGTTTATCTTGCGTATTCCAATGGCAGGAGCTTGCATTCGATCTCTTATAGATGAAAGAAATTGTGAAAGTAAATAGTCAGGGTTGTTGATTTAGTTATCCTTTGTTATGGTATAAATATGAAGTTCAGCGTTCCGAGAATTATTTTGATTGTTCTTTCCTAAGATACTGATTCATAATACCTGAGAATTTTTTTAAATTGGTGAGTGAAGCAGCGCTCTACCAAGAGCGACATTCTTTAGATTGCTTTCATTGCAAGCGATTCAAATGAGGAAAACATAGAGTAAATTGCAAAATCTACTTAATCCAAAAAGGACATCCGACATAAAACTCATTTTTCCATTGGATTCAGTGAATAAATCAAAAGACATTGTATCTCGATGTTTTGAACATGACAGGGATTTTCGACGCTCCATAGCAATTTCAGTAGAGAATCTATTGGGTCACAACGGACGATAAGCGTCTCCAGATTTGGCAGTCGATGACACAGTAAATAGTACAATGATACAAAAACATTGAATTCATCGTCCACATAGTCATCTAGGTCTATTTCAATGAAGTTGACAAGATATAAAATTCCAAAATCCGGACCTTTATCTCCAAAATCGTAAAATGTACCGTCAAAGAACTTTACGAATTCTTGAAGCGTCTCTCGATTAATTAAGAGTTTACGAAAGCATGGCGGATGCCAAATGAAAGTATTCGTCAAATGTCTACTTTCAAAGGAATGTTCTTGGTTCACCATTTTTGTCCATATCTTGAATATATTGTTATTTCGTGTGTGGAACTTGCTATTACATAATCGCAATGATGACAGGTTTTCAAATGGCAAATAAGCGAGAATATTTGCCACTAAGCAGTCGTCTAAGTTGTCCATTTGTCGAAGTTGTCAATGTACACAAATCACAATCATCCTGTACATAATTCACATATCATTTTTTCTGCTCTTCTGACTTTTCTTTTTGGTCACAAATACACACACGATCATGGCACGCACTAAACAGACTGCAAGAAAATCGACAGGTGGAAAAGCTCCTCGCAAACAACTCGCCACTAAAGCTTCCCGCATGACTGCCCCTTTCGCCGGAGGAACAAAGAAACCTCATCGCTACCGCCCCGGTACTGTGGCTCTTCGCGAAATCCGTAAGTACCAGCGTTCTACTGAAACTTTGATTCCAAGGATTGCATTCCAGCGTCTTGTGAGAGAAGTTACTCAGGACCGTAAGGCGGACCTCAAGTTTCAATCCTCGGCTTTACTCGCTCTACAGGAAGGTGCAGAAGCTTACCTTGTTTCTCTTTTCAACGATTCCAATCTTTGTGCGATTCACAGAAAGAGAATCACGGTGACCCCATTTGACATGCAGCTCGCTCGTCGCATCCGCGGAGAGAGAGCATAGGTCTTGGAGATTTTGGGTTCTGCATTATCCCAATCGTTTTGCTTCGAAGAGCAGTAGGGGAGTATGGCTGAGTGGTTGGTAAAAGGAAAAGGAGATGTGGATGGAAGCGCGAAATGACAAAAGTCATTTGTTGAAGTCTTCGTAATTATAAAATAAAAATGCTGCATACTTTCAACTAATAACACACTCATTATGCTGCACATGTGAAACACATCTTTCAAAGGAAATATCGAGTCCCTGCCTTTCAAATGACACACGTACTTGATGTAGAAGAATATCATAGTCCAAACTGTTGATAGAGAAAATGTCTACCGCTTTCACAGTGGTCAGAGACGGAATGAGCATTTTCATCATCGTGAAGTTGTACCACGCAGAAGGATTCAATTCACAATGGATACGCAATTCCTTCAGGTTGTCAAGAGACTGGAAATAGGACGAGATTTCAGGATGATACCGTGTCCCTTTCAGTTCAATCATCTCTAAAGACTTCAACTTTCCAATCTCCCGGAGACTTAAAGAAGCGATTCGATCGTATTTGAAACTCAAGATCGAAAGTCGTTTCAAATTTGGAAACAGCCGAAGGACACGCAAAACGCGAAAGTGTTGATGAAATTGAATGTGCTCTACATGGGGAAATTGAATTGGAGAGCCTTTGACCATAAGAAAATGCAGTAAAAAATACTGCTCCATAGTTGCAATGACAAGAATTGACACTGGTAAATTCCATTTCAATATCATTTCAAGTGGCGCCTTTTCGAAGGACAACGCATTTCCGGTGTCAAACTTCCATATCGGATACACTAACTTGACAAGACTGTAAATTCCTTTCGATGTCAAACTAAGTGCTCGTAAAGAATCAAAGGTTACATTACGGAGAATGAATGCAAGAATATGGACGTCTAAGGAGAACAATGGACATTCATTATTAAATTTGCGCTTGCGTCCAGACATATTTCCGCTATGAAATTATGAATGGATTCCATTTTTTGATATAAAGACAACAATACATAGTCTCCAGAGGAAAAACGCAACATGGACTCGATTATTAGCAAAGTATCACAAGAAACGATTTTTGAGAAAGGTCGTAAGTTGCTGAAAGAAAATTCGTTTTTCCACGATTTAGACACTATTATGTCACAGCCGGAATTTCGCAGCTTTTACCAAAAATATTTTACGGATATTACAGACATGAAAACCGTCTTGATGTACATGAAATTGTATGATTTGTTACAGACAGAATACAAGCAACGCGATTTTCATGCTGAACAGGAAAAAGAAACCCTTGCATTTATGTTGAAAGAGTTTATCTCAAATCCGACGACGCGTAAATATCTAGTGAAGAAATTTTCTGACACGTTGTCATCTGGATCGTCTTTGTCAATTGAAAACGATTCATAATCATGATCTACGCCGTCACAATTTGCAACACATCCGCTTTAAAACAATATGTCAAACCTTACATTTGGATCGGTCAGTGAGCGCAATGTCGAGTTGATGAATTATGCGTTATCCTACTTGAAGGAAAATTTTCCTGATTTCCGTTTTTCGGCTGAAGCGATCGCAGAGTTGCAAGCAGAAATCAATGTTATCGAAGATGCAGAGATTTCCGCGAAATTATCGAAACGTACAAACATCAATGAAAAGGACTACATGTTGGCGCGTCGTTTAAGTAATAGACCAATTTAATTATCATAGGATAGTAGTATGATATGAATTAGTATATAGTATCATGAGTATATCCTTGACATAAAATCTATTTTTACATAAGAAAATCACGAATAATGTTCACTGCACAAAAAAAAGCAACGACAAAGCCATCAATCCCTCAAGGCGCTCGTCAAGCTCATTCCTCTAGTGCGCAGAAGTAACAAATGGTACTGTTTGGGATTGTATCAACTACAATATCTCCATTATCATGCAACTCTGCAAGATATGCTTTTGTTCTCTGGAATCCAATCGGTTTTGTTCCATCTGCAATGAAGTCAAGCACATAACGAGCCCCTAAATTAGTCAGTTGTTTAAATTTGCGGATGCTTTCCTCGTCTTCCATTCCGAAATACATCATCTCCAACATTGTCTGTAAATGACATACGAGGAGAGAAGTTTTTGGATCGTCGTCGTCTTCGAATGTATGTTCTAGAACACGTCGTCCTAAGGTAACGAGGGACTGAAGAATAAATGTGTTGAAATGATACATTGATATATAGCCTATATCATATGAAAATCAATCAAATAATCAAATCATATATAAGTTCTTTCATTTTTTTTCGACATTCATTGTCATCACATACATACTCACAATTTCAACGTTTTCCTTTCTGACAATGTCCCCTTATTCTGTCACTGCTAAATCCTCCAAGGCACACAGTACTTGCACCACCGTTGCGAAAATGTCGTCGCCTACTCACGAATGCCATGGACCTGTTATCAAGATCTATGATACAGACGGTAAATGGGTACGCGACCATCCAACAACGGGCGCTATTTGCTTACCAAAGCTCTCGACGAAATCCCCGAAAGTTCGTCGCTACCATTAACGGCGCAGCATTTTAATGACTTGATCTGTTTTTAGATTGTGTCGCATTTTAGGTATCGATTGATGCTGTAGGAAATAAGTAGTAGCATCGATTTCTAGATTGTATAACTTAAAAAGACGATCAATTTGTTTTGTAAAACGTTTCTTCATATCCTCTGCCAAAGCAATATGCCTTTCACGAATTTTCGTGGGGTCAAAAGTACCATCTATAAGCCGCGCTTTACATATTTCCATTCCATTTCGGACACTGTCACTGTCCGCATTCACAATCACGGAATTATCTTCGTCGTACCAAATATCTCTTCCACCGAAACTTACTGTTGACACAACTGGGAGACCACAAAGAAGATACTCGCTACTGGAGAAACAAGCACCTTCGGCATGGCTGAAAATACCACCACAAAACGATTTTTGATAAATAGCAGCAACTTCTTTCGGTGTCAAACGTTCTTGATTCCTGTAGGCCAGATGAGGAAATAACGTTTCTGCATCGACGTATTTCGATTTATTGAAACAAAAACCTTCAATATATGCCAAGTTTTCTATTTTCATGGCAAGTTGAGGCCGTTTCCATTGTTCCGGACGGCAGTTCATGACCATATCGTACTCCTTTGTTGCAGTTTCGTCAATTGTGAAAACATCTGTAAGAATAAATGCATTGTGGTTGAAAAGAATGCTTTCGAACCCGAATTCGATGGCGAAAAGATGTGCGTCAATATTCGGTGCAAGCCAGATTATGTGTTTCAACGGAAACTTTGGATGACGAGTACTCAAGACATTAGCGGAAAATTCAAAATTGCATCGAGTGAAATGGTTTGGCAATGTCACAAAGATGTAATCGTGCTCTGCATCAAAATATGGAAGAATTTCCCAATTATGTTCTAATCCTTCAATGTGGAAAATGCGCAATTTTGTTTTTGCTTTATCTTCAAAGAACGGGTAGAAGAGTGCATATCCTTTGAAACGCCAAAACACTTGCGATTCTTTGATTCTTCGTTTTTCAAAAGCTCTGTCAAATGGAATTGTTTTCATCTTCTCGGCAATTTGAAAATGATACTTTTTGACAATCTTCCGTTGCAAGTTTGTAACGCAGATGAAACAAATATTTTTGAAGAAATCAAATTTAGGATTTTTCGATCGTTGCCTCAGCAGTTTTGACAAATATGCAATATCATCTTCTGTCTCATCTTTCATCAGAAAATAGTACTTATTATTGTTGTCTGCCATCCAAAAATCAGCTACCACAAACATAAATCCCAGTACAAAAAATTCATGTCGTGCTTTTTCCTTATTTAAAATACGGGATGCAACTTTAATCATTGTTCTCTCTTACTACTTAAATCTACTTGCAAATTACACCTATCGGATAATTTAAAAATGTCAAAAGATTCAAGATTCCTCGCACCATTTGTTCTCTTCGCGAATTTGCGCTTCTTCCTCAGGCGTGAAATCGTTGACAATGTTAAAGGTTTCACGAATCTCCTCGGGCGACTTCCCTTTGATCATCGATGCCACGGTGGCACAAGTAAGATCAAGTAAAGGCTTGATATCCAAATAGTTGGCAGCAAGCACGAGTTCGAACAATTCTTCCTGATCAATGGCAACAAAGTCGGCGTACCATGGTTGGACAATTTCTTTCATATCCGATGATCGCAGCGGTTTCTCGATGACATTCATGGGCGAGGCTTCATAATGATTCATGAATTCTACGACTTTCGCAAGGTGCACCGATTTGACATTGGGCAAGGGAATATCTGCGATATCTTCGTCCCCATTTATCATTTCTTTCAACAACTCCGATTGCGTCGCTGCAATCTTGGCTGCTATTTCGTACGTTTTGTTATCGGAGGACACCAATCGAACATTTAAAGAAGTTCGTTCCAAAGGTTCAGTCATAGAAGTCTCGACTAGAGCGGCCATTGTGTGTTTCGTTCAGTTCTGCTCTTTAAATTGTGACGGGATCTGTGCTAATGAAAGTCAATAAGTGTCATTGTTTGTTTGTTTTGAAGCTCGTCGGCTTTCGATATTAATTCAGCTTTATGCAATCTTAGAAACTGTTTTGCATATTCAAATGCTCTTGTCACCAAAGCATAACTTTCTTCATCCACCAATACCTTCATGTTTTCGGACAAAGAACTAGCTACAGAACTCTCTTCTTCAATCAACGATGCAACTTCCAGCTTTTCACTCATACCATACAAAGTGACCATTCGACGCGCTAATTGATTGGCCTCTTTTAGATCTTGTGATGCACCTACAGATACAAACTCATGGCCATAAATGACGGTTTCGGCTGCTTTCCCTCCCATCGCAACAATGAGGCGTTTCTCCAAAAAATCTTTCGTGTACAAACCACCTTCTCGCATATTCGCATTTTCGGCAAACAACGTGTACCCTCCTGCACCATTATAGGTTGGAATGCAAGACACCTTTTTGAAATCAAAGTATTCGGAAAATTCTAGAGTTAACAGAGTGTGACCCATTTCATGCAGGGCAACACGAAATTGAGTATCTTCCGTTTGATTGTAACCAGATTTGCGAACGAGACCAACAACTGTTTTCTCAAAGGCTTCCATCAGAAACGGTTCTTGAATAGAAGTATAATTAGATCGAACAGAGAGAATAGCAGCTTCATTTACCAAATTTTTCAATTGTGCACCTGAAAACCCAGCTGTCAATTCTGCGACGTTGGCTACATCCACTTGACTGTCAACGGCATATTTGTTGAAATACGTCGACAATATCTGTTCTCTGGAGTTCTTATCTGGCAAAGGAATACGTACATATCGATCAAAGCGTCCAGGCCGTAAAAGAGCTTCGTCAAGAACATCTTTGCGGTTTGTAGCTGCCATCACAATAATATTGTCATTGTTATTAAATCCGTCCATTTCAAAGAGCAATTGATTCAGTGTTTGTTCCCTTTCATCATTGACTCCAGGTGTTATAGAACCGCTGCGTTTTCTTCCAACTGCATCAATTTCGTCGATGAAAATAATACTTGGTGATGCTTTACGTGCATTTGCAAAAAGTTCACGTACACGCATTGCTCCCATTCCAACAAACAAGGAAACAAATTCGGATCCAGAGGCCACAAAGAAGGAAGAGTTGGTACTGGATGCAATAGCTTTCGCAAGCATTGTTTTCCCTGTCCCTGGTGGCCCTTCCATGAGTATTCCTTTTGGCATCGTTGCTCCGATTTTCAAATACTCATCTTTTTTTTGGAGATAGTCGATGATTTCTTTACATTCCTCGACAACTTCTGGACTTCCTGCCCAACTAGAGAGTGGAACAGAGACTTTTCTTTGGATCAGCGGCGATGTAAATGCGTTGAGTCCACCACTAGTTGTTGAAGAGTACCGTGAGAAGAGCCGCAAAAAGAAAAACAAAGGAAGGAGATAGTACATACTTTCAAACATCATTGATCCAATGTGTTGTAGACTGAAAAAGTCATTGAAATCGGTAAAATAGAGCGAAACGGAATCAGATACTTTGGAAAGAATATTGGGTATGACAGCTTCATTGATTTCCGTAATGTGCATCGAGGACGTTGCATCAACGCTGACTACTTCCTTGTAGTTATTGGAAATGAAAAGCGAGTCGACGTGTTGGCCAGATATTTCTTTCAAGAGATCAGTGTACGATTCTTTTGGTAATGACGACTTCTCACTTCGAATCGTTTGCAGTACCGACGAAAAGTCCATTGTCTTCGTTTTCAATGCATGTATCATGGGTACAAGAAACGTTGTCCTTGTCAAAGCAGACAACCCGAAAAAAGTGACTAGCTTCATAATATAAGCAATAGTGGAACAATAAAAAGGCAAAAATAAACAACGAGAACGACGTTATGAAGTTAGTGATCTATTTTAATTTTGTGTATTATGCGTACGCCTTTAAATTTTCAAAATTCTTCCAATTTGATAATATTGCCGACAATGTTGGAGACGAGCTCTTCTCTCTCGAAAAATCATTGAATCATCGTATTGACAAAGTCGATTATCGACAATATACCAAGAGACCTCGTCTAGATGATTTAAATCATCGCGGCCAGTATACATGGTATCCAATTGGATTTGCAACCGACTTCAGTAAAACACCAAAACGTGTGACCGTTTGGGACATCAATTACATTGTATGGCGCGACAATGCCATGTATTATGCAATGCAAGACGCGTGTACCCATCAAGGATCTTCGTTTTTGAATGGACCGACTTGTGAAAATACGATTGCATGTCCTTATCACGGATACGTTTTTGATGGAACCAATGGCGAGTTGAAACAAATACCTGGTCTGCCGCATATGGAATCAAGTATCTATACCATTAACACTTTCAAAGTAGTAGAGAAGGGAGATATCGTCTACTTGAACACGGTTCCACTTTTATTGAAAAGTTTACGCAATATCATTGACGAGTCGGAGATTTTCGTGGAACCGGAATTTTATGACAAAAGTCAGCGTGCGATTAGTCTTGAACAAACGTTTGAACATTACGCAAAATTTGTTACGGTGAATAGTCTAGACATTTGTCACATTGGATTTGTGCATACTTTCGGAAACCGTCAAAATCCAAATCCTTTGGAAACGTCCAAAATATTGTCTGTGAATGACAAAGAAACACATTACAAAATCGTGTACGAGTATTTAGCAGGTGAAAACTCGTTAGTGAACAAAGTATACAAGTACAATAAAATCATTGTTGAAAATGAATATGCTTTACCCCATTCAACGGTGGCTCGAGTCAGATTTGGTGAATGGACGTCAACGATTATTACGCATGCATTACCTGTCTCGAAATTCAAGACAAAACTGTTTGTCAAAGCATATCGCAGCTACTGGAGTTACGACTTGACGGACATGAGATACTTTCTAGCTATTCCCATTCTCGCACTCATTAACGTTTTGGGAGACCTGTTGACAAAGACGACCATGGAAAGTACTCTCGCTGAAGACAAATCGATTGTTGATAATATTGACAAAACTTATGAAGGAATGCACGGGAAATTTAGTATCATCTACGACCTATTTTCCAATCATTATCGATCAAACTATAAAGCGTTGTATGAACAGGGGAAAACAGACGTAGATTGAAATGAAATATGCAGAAGTGACGGAAAAAATGATCAATTTGTATCGTTTCCGTTTTTGCAGCTACCGTCTTCATCCGTAACGCAAATATGATATTGAAACTTTTGTTAACTGCTTGCTTTTTACTAACTTGCACGGCTACTGCCCTCAACACGTCTTTGCAACGTCAAATACGTTTCAGAGGAAGAAATGGGTCGTTGAGAACCGAAATGAGTCGAAAAGTCAATGAAGAACTGAAAATGTCCAACGAATTTGACGATTTCCTCGTATCCATTCGCGCAAAGAATATTCTTCCTACGCTGTTCCTTTCGCTGACGGGTGGATATATAATGAACCCGTCATTTACTGCTTTGTTGACAACTCCGAAATTCTTGGTATCGTCTTTGACTACTGTTCTTGTCATGAGTATCAGCATGATTGTCAACGATTTATTTGATATCGAGACTGACAAAATCAACAATGCACATCGACCCATTGCGTCAGGAGCAATGTCGAAAGGGAAAGCAAAAGCATATGCGACAATCATGATACTCATATGTGAAGCACTAGGAGTTTCTTTTCTTCCTATTGGATTGCAAATGATGATGCATTCAGCTCTTTTGCTTGTCAATCTGTACACACCCATTTTTAAAAAAGTAACAGTCCTAAAAAATGTCATTTGTGCATGCATTGTCTCCTTTGCCGTCTTCTTTGCAGGAATGGCATCCTCGTCCATTATTCCTCAAGGAAATCCGCACTTCGATTTACTTCTTCTTGCGTGCAGCATAGTATTCTTCGGTTCTTGGAGCAATGAGATAATGATGGATATTCGCGACTACAGAGGTGATATGGCCACCGGAATTCAGACCATTCCGGTCATAGTCGGCATCCGACCATCATGGATACTTGTCACAATCATTCTTTTGTCAAGCGTTGTAATCAATAGTTTTATGTTGGCGTCCTTCGAAAAGACATTCTTGGCGTTTCTTCCTATACCACTGATCATGATTCCCATGTTTGTACTTTTACGGGATGTGGGAAAAAGCGATTTTTCAAGTGAATCGTTGGGCCTCTACATGAATCATACGACGAAAACGCTAGCACTTACGATGATTTTAATGTGCAGCGTGGCGTATTTGCACTAGAGATAAAGTAGATTATTTGGCCGTATTTGCTTAACTATGTCGTAAGTAATCGTTCACAAACAAACATACGTATACTAAACATCAATCACTACCAGAAGAGATGTCACTTCCGATACCGTAGCTATCAAAACTTTCATCATCCGAGTCTTCAATCTGCTTCCGCGATATCTTTTTCTCCTTTGCAGCTTTTGACGCTTTCTTTTTCATATCCCGTTTTGATTTTCTACGTTTCACAGCTTGTTTGTTCTCCCCAGGTTCGGGTCGGTAGCTTCCGCCAGAAGATCGCTTACGACTACCTCCAACGAGTTTGACACCGTCATCTTCGGGAGCGATGAAATCTCGGTCAGCCTTTGTTGGTTTATCCTTAACCGAGTCCTCGTCGGATGAAGCTTCGCCACCGGACGCATCAACATCAATGAATCGGTGCAAATGTGTTTCACACTTACACTGACCCTTGACAGCTTCTCGGGCACATCGTCTACCTTTATTCGTACCGGAACGATTTTTAACAATGCAGCGCATGATATTGTGATGCTTCATGATATTGTGACGTTTTATATTTTTATACAATACACGGACGTTATCACGGACGTTATCACGGAAGTTATCATGGACGTTATCACAGACGTTTTCAAATCTATTGTACTAATTTTCAGCCAGGTTTGTTGTTCCTTGGCTTTGACCACGTAGCATTTCCAAAATTATGGGTTCTGCGCTAATTAAGTATTCGCTTACATCTTCATTTGGATGCATCGACACAATAGTATCAATTACATATTGACGAATGTCAACACCTCGCAAAAGCACACCTAATCTTCTCAGTCGCTCAACGTACGCTGATCTATTCTGTTTCGAAGATATCCGTACGGGATCAGCGGAATGTTCTATTTTCTGAATCCATTCTACATCGACGCGACAAAGTGGACAAGTAGGATTTTGAGTGCACCATTGATTAATGCAAGAGAAACAAAAAGTGTGCTTGCAAATCAGGGAACTTTTCTCAACTAGCATTTCCTGGCATATAGGACACTCAAAGGCAGTACACTCCAAGGTACACTGACTTTTTTCATCGCTTTCCCATTTTCGCTTTTTAGCGTCTTTAGAATCGTTTGGAGTAAGATCGCTCATTATAGCCGTTGATTTTGTGAGGTCTCTACAAATATCAATTTAATTATGAACAATGATTTCTATATGTCTCTAAGTTCTCACAACGGTGTTTAGACTACGTCACCTTCTTTTGAAATGAAACATGTTGACCCAGGCGTTGTTGCCATTATTGACGTTATTGTATTCGACGAAATAACTAGAAAACAAGTTTTCGCGTCATAATCATATGTTACTACTGTATTGTGACCATTGTACTCAAAGGTATCATCTCCCGCGGATGCATCGTGACTTCCCCATCTTCTCTTTCTCACATGTTTCCCGACAACGACAAGTTTGTTTGTCGTAAAAAACTTTTCATTTGGCCAGGTACCTTCTTTGCGGGTACACAGAGCTGTCGCATACACTTTCTCCGGATCAAATTCGGAAATTCTAAAAACTTCTACTTCTTCCATGAAATGGATAATCGTCGTTATTCTTTAAGTTTGTGAAACTAAAGGAAATGTCAAGGAGTTTAGAACAGGTTTCCTTCTTCAAATGTCTCATGTAAATACCTATATACGTGCCCCAGGGTATTTATATTCGCGACCTTCTTCGAGTTCTACCTTTTGCTTTCCGGCTTGTTTTTCTCTTTTTACTGCCACCCTTTTTTAGCGACAGGCTTTTGCTACAGGCTTCACTTTTGTAATCATCGTTACAGAGAACTTCACATGGTAATAGTATTTCTGGAGGTTGAAGTTCTGGTCCATCATACAGTGTCAACGACAAAGGTATTAAAAGTTGAAATGGGGGGATTTTTGTACCATCCGCATTAAGTGTTTCTCTTAATGAGGTTTTTGTACCATCTTCGTTAATTTTTACGACATCGGTAACGCTATTATCATCACGGACTTTTTCAAGTTTCGGTAAGGGGTAGGGGTAGACAACTTCAATTTCAGATAGATAATTAAATTTTGTGGGAACCTTTATCATGACATTCACAAACCCATTTATGAGTTCAGATCGGCAAACAATTGGAGTTTCTCTAACTTTTGATTTAGAGTCATGTACTATATAATTTAGAATTTTGTCTCTTCCAAAATCTTTAGGTTCAATAGATTCTTTCAGTTCTACAATTCGTCCAATCTTCACTTCTTTCATTTCTTCGTTCCCCATGCTCTTGTAGTAGTCTCCGTATGAGGCTGTTTCTTCAGCTGCTGGCTTTTTATAGCTGACATTTCGTTCTTTGTCACCAAGTGTTAAAAAAGATTGTACCGATTCTGCTGCAAATTCGACATTTTCACCAGTAGTTTTTAAAGAGAATTTATAATAGTTATCGGTAGGGGTGTTTTTATAAGGAGGGTAAATATATATGTCTTGAGCAAAAATTCTGCCAAAAAGCTTATCAAGTCGATCTGCAATCATCGTATCCTCCTCTGTTTTCTCCTGTACTTTCATTAAATACTCATGCATGCCATATAAGTACGTTAAGAAGTTTGCAAATTGTTTTACGCGAATCTGGAATGTTTTTTCAAGTTTTCTAATATAATCTTTTGC
>Ga0114959_10001568_pt1 | contig 19725 bp, 12 predicted proteins | sample C_130625_EF_Meta_FD_87317 | JGI IMG/M metagenome (GOLD analysis project Ga0114959, IMG submission 87317) | Freshwater microbial communities from Lake Croche, Canada to study carbon cycling - C_130625_EF_MetaG | ecosystem: Environmental > Aquatic > Freshwater > Lake | place: Lake Croche, Canada... | reverse complement strand
TAGCGCTCCACCTGGAACTGGAGGCAATTCGACTGGCGAAGCCAGCCGCAAGTCAAAGCCCGGTCCGTCAGGAACTCCTTTCCTGTTTCGAACTATGCCAGAAACCCCCCAATGGCTTGAAAACACTGGAGCACAAGCACTTTTTAATCAATTAGAAACAAGAAACTGGAAAAATGAAATAAATCGTCTTGAAAATCAAACGATTCAAAGAGCTTCAATTGCCACGATAGTTTCGGAAAATAGGGAAGCTAGTTGGAATGGACCCGATGCCCCGGGTGGATTCGGATTGCCCGGGCAACCGCCAGTTCCCGGTTTCTTCGAATCATCGTTTGCCCCGTTACCTGATTCGGAGAAACCAATCTCGCAGTCCGGCGCGCAACCGCCGGTTCCTTCGGATGATTCAAAGAAACCGGGGACCGGCGGTTGGTTTGGAGACGGTGTAGTTACGAAGCAAACAATCCGTTCCATTCCAAACGATCGAGCGGGAATCCAGTACCCAATTCCTGTTACTTCGTACCCGCCAATGAGCAAAAAAAGAAAAGCGCGAATTCGTCAATTAAAGCTTTTAAAAATTTTTCAAAAAAGTGGATTTCCTACTGGACAAATGATTTTTTCAAATCTTCCCGTTCTTCCACCTGAACTTCGCCCTATTATTCAACTTGGAGGAGGACGTGGTCTTGTATTAGCAAGTTCAGATGTTAATGATCTTTATCGACGAGTTATTAGTCGAAATAATAGATTAAAGTATTATCGGTATGAAACACATTTTGTGGAATTTCTAATTCGAAGTGAACAACAACTTGTCCAATTAGCAGTAGATGCTCTGATTGAAAATGGGAAAACAACACAAGTTCGTCATACATCTGGGCAACGACGTTTGTATAAATCACTTTCAGATAGAATTGGGGGGAAACAAGGGCGTTTTCGAATGAATCTTCTTGGAAAACGAGTTGATTATTCGGGTAGATCAGTTATTGTTGTTGGTCCACAATTGCATCTTCAAGAATGTGGTCTTCCCTATGAAATGGCTATTGAATTATTTCAACCTTTTGTATTACGACATTTGCTTGAATTAGATATATGTTCAACAATTCGATCTGCGAAAAATATTCTTCGTTTGAATAAAGCACTTGGAAGACATATTTTGCATTCAATTATTGGTTCTCACCCAATTTTACTTAACCGTGCCCCAACTCTTCATCGCTTAGGAATTCAAGCATTTCAACCTCGTCTTGTATTTGGTCGGGCTATTCATTTACATCCATTGGTCTGTCCTGCTTTTAATGCTGATTTTGATGGTGATCAAATGGCTGTTCATGTTCCATTATCACCATCAGCTCGAATTGAAGCTCGACTGTTGCTGCTTTCAAGTGGAGCATGGCTTCAGTCTTCCACTGGACAACCAAATCTTTTACCAAGTCAAGATATGGTGTTAGGTTTTTATTATGCAACTTTTGAACGATATGGTTTTCAAAAAGGAAAAGGCTTAATCTACCAATCCATGACAGAAGCTTTGAATGCATTCCAATCCAATATATTGGATCTTCATTCTCAAATTTGGTTTCGATCAAGCTCTAGTTTGCCCCCGGTTGGGGGGTTTAAAGGCTTGAATCGGACAAAGGACCGGATACCGCCGGTTCGTTTGGAATCGCCGCACGTTGCTGGTTGCGAAGCAAACCATCTGGCGAGCCAAACCAACATGAATGATTCGAAGAAACTGGGCAAGTTTCCTTCGGAACTGGCTAGTCAGTCTCCCGCGCGATCGTTTGCTTTCCAACCTGGAATCGGCGGCAAAGTTGTGGATCATCCGATCCTGCCTCGATTCGTAGAAACTGGATACAAAGTAGCTAGTTCCGAAGGTACTCAATCCGTTTTGTCACTTTGGCATCAAACAAAAAAATTTTCTTATATTACTGGTGATTCATTAAGTCGAAAAAGTACACCCCATAAACATATAGGACATGGTAAAGACATTTTAGCTAAGTTTACTGGATTGTTAGCAGAATATTCCCCTGTTACTTCGTATAGACCGGATGCCAACGGGTCTAGAGAAGAAGTGGATGGTTTTGAAATTTCAAAGAATACGAAAGCATATAAATTTTTATCACGAGCATTTGATTCGAGGATTTCGCTTCAATGCTCGCCCGGTAAATCCGAAGGAACCCTGGAGGTGAAGCCAGTTGGGTTCCAGCGAGACGGTTTATTTGGTTCGGTATCGGATTCGGTATCGAGCGAGGCTCGAATCCGAGACCGAACCCGATTCCAAAAAATTCGTTCCAGCCGATCGAACCAGGAAATCCTCCCTAATCAGCTGAAAACGGGAATCTTGGATCGCACAATCGTAAAAAACGAAAATTCAATAAATTATAAACCGAGCGCCCGGTTACTTGCCAGACGGATTGGCGAAGCCACACCGTTCAAGCGGTCAATCCAGCAATCCGGCGGTAAGGGCTACGGAATTCGAAGCAACAGCCTAGCGACTAAAAGTCCTGAAGAACCTATTCAGATTAGACTTCGATCAAATGGAATAAGTCTAATAATCTACACATCATATTATTGGCAAGAAAGTTCATTCTTGAACCCTTTTTCTTGTTATATTCGAACAACACCTGGACGGATTTTGTTTAATCAAATGATTCAAAAATATTTATAATAAGATTTAATGGCCCGTTTGCCCGCGCGTTCCTGGTTGGATACCCGGTTCCTTCGGATCGCGAGTAACCAAACGATCCGGCGAGCGACTGGGTAGTTAAGTTACAGGCTAGGGCTTGCATTTGGGATACTTTGTATCGGCTTCGGGATCCCGATCCCGATAGAGCGCTTGTAGGGTAGTTGGTTACCCGGTTTCTTGTTGCGGATACACGCGATCCGAAGGAACCGGGTAACCGGGCAAACGATCGCGTGTATCCAAATCCTCAAGCAATCCATATCCAACCAAGGCAAAGTATCCCGAAACTCGGAAAGCCCGAACCAGCAGACCCCCACCCGGCATGCATCCAAAAAGCATAAATGGCGGAGTGGACAATCGCATTGGCCTCATAAGCCAACCCCGTAAGGGTAACGCAGGTTCGAATCCTGTTTTATGTAAATTTGGTGGGGAATATTTTGCCGGTTCGCTAGATTAAGTTACCGAGGGTATACGACAAAGCCCCGGGCCTTTTAAAGCTCTACTTCATGATCCCTTGTGAGTTCTGGCCCTCACTTGCAACCGCCGGATACCCGGTTCCCGGTTACCCGCGCCTAGCGGCGCGTATCCGCGGGATCGCGAGTAACGGGTACATGCTAAACGATCAGCCCTTACTTCCACCGGCCCCTTCCGGGTATGCTCCGCGTTAAACCACTGGCAACTTTTCAAACATTTGATACGAGATCTTTTTTATTTTGAAAAAAACCTGGAAAGTTTGGCTTTTCTCTACCCTCCAACCTATTGGATGGACAAGTGCGGAGACCTACCCTGTTCAGTTGTGAAGCCTTGGTTGATTGGAAGAATAGGATTTTTCTAAACTCCCGCGCATTTGATTATTTTGTGTATAATCCTGCGACAAATTAACCAAAGCAAAAAAGAAAGTCCTTCTATTTGGTAGGCAGGGCAGTTGGCTACTCGCGATCGTTTGGTTACCCGCGCCTAGCGGCGGTTGCGAAGCAAACAATCCAATGAATAACCGGGCAATCCGGTCCACTAACAAGCGCTTGTTTGCGGGCCGGACTGCCCGGTTACTTTTTATCATGGTTACCCGCGCGATCGTTTGCCCGCGCCTAGCGGCGCGCAACTAGGAACCGGCGATATCGAAGCGGCTAATACGAAGTAATCGAGTACCCTGTTCCTAGTTGGATACCTGCGCGTTGGTTACTTGTTGCGAAGCAAACAATCCATCCGGCGAGTAACCAAACGATCGGGCGTATCCAATCCGGCGCATCGAAAAAAGAATAATTTTATAGAGCATTTCCACGTGGAAGAACTTCTTCTGGGAATACAAGTTGTTCGTGCGGTTGATCTTGTGCAGCCATCCATGCACGAATACCTTCGTTCAGAAGAATATTTTTTGTATAGAATGTTTCAAATTCTGGATCTTCTGCTGCACGAATTTCTTGTGACACAAAATCATATGCACGTAAATTTAGTGCTAAACCAACAACCCCAATTGCACTCATCCAAAGACCAGTTACAGGAACAAAAAGCATAAAGAAGTGAAGCCAACGTTTATTTGAAAAAGCTACACCAAAAATTTGTGACCAGAAACGATTTGCGGTTACCATGCTATATGTTTCTTCACTTTGTGTAGGGTTAAATGCACGGAATGTATTTGATCCATCACCATCTTCAAAAAGTGTATTTTCTACTGTTGCTCCATGAATTGCACATAGAAGCGCTGCTCCTAAAACTCCAGCTACACCCATCATGTGGAATGGATTCAGAGTCCAGTTATGGAAACCTTGGAAGAAAAGAATAAAACGGAAAATTCCAGCAACACCAAAGCTTGGTGCAAAGAACCATCCTGATTGTCCTAATGGATAAATTAAAAATACTGATACAAAAACAGAAATTGGAGCACTAAACGCAATTGCGTTATACGGACGCAATTGTACTGCACGAGCAATTTCAAACTGACGAAGCATAAAACCAATTAGACCAAAAGCACCATGAAGAGCTACAAATGTCCATAATCCACCAAGTTGACACCAACGAGTAAAATCACCTTGTGCTTCTGGACCCCATAAAAGAAGAAGTGAATGTGCCATACTGTTTGCTGGTGTTGACACCGCTGCTGTTAATACATTACAACCTTCTAAATAACTTGAAGCTAATCCATGTGTGTACCATGATGATACAAAAGTTGTTCCTGTAAACCATCCACCAAGTGCAAAATAAGCACATGGGAAAAGAAGTAGCCCTGACCATCCTACAAAAACGAAACGGTCACGTTTTAACCAATCATCCGCATCATCAAAAAAACTTCTTGATTCTTCATTTTTTCCAATTGCAATTGTCATACTTATTGTTTTTCATAGGTTTTTCGGCTCACCTAATCTCTTCGCGAATACAGCGGGTTTGGTTACTCGCCGGATGGTTTGGAATGGGTTTGGTTACTCCGTATCCAACTAGCCAAACCAACCAGCAACGCGCGGGTATCCAACTAGCCGATTCTGCTTGTTTTTTTAGGTGTGCCGGTTGATAATTTATTTTTTATTTTTTTTGCCTTACTTATATTATAGCATAAAAATATTTTTCTTGCACATCCGGGTCGCCGTATTGTCGGGTTATCCGTTTTTCGGTTACCCGGTTCCTAGTCCGCGCCTAGCGGCGGGTTACTCGCGATCCGAAGGAACCGGGTATCCAAACGACCGCGCGTATCCGCGGGATCGCGCGCTAGACCCGCCGGATCCTTTGCTCGCGGGGTTGCCCGCGCGTTTGCCCGCCGCTAGGCGCGGGCAATCCCGCGGGTTGGTTTGGCTCTGCCAACCATCCGGCGAGATTAAATTACGAAGTACCCGCGATCGTTTGCCCCGCGCGTTGCTTCGCATCCGGCGGGTTACCCGGATACGAAATAACCGCAAACGCGCGGGTAACTGGCTTCGCCGGTTTTTGGTAATTGCAAAAATTAACTATTTATCCAACCATAACTATGTAATCCTTGTCCTAATAAATTAACACCTAAATAACATATCCAAACAATAAAAAACCCCCCTGTTGCAACATAAGCAGATTTTATCCCTTGCCAATTATATTGTAATCTTGTATGTAAATAAAAAGCAAAAACTAACCAAGTAATAAAAGCCCACGTTTCTTTAGGGTCCCAACTCCAATACGAGCCCCAAGCTTCATTTGCCCAAATTGCTCCCGAAAGAATTCCTAAAGTTAATAAAGGAAATCCAAAAGCTAAAATTCTATAACTTAAAGAATCTAATTGTAAAAAAAACTGATTTGCTCGAGCGGATGCCGTCGGTTCATTTGCCCGCACCAGCGGCTCGCAACCGCCGGTTCCTTCGGATGATTCGAAGAAACCGGGGACCGGTGGTTGCTGGTTGGTTTGGTTTAGCCATTCCAAGCCATCCGGAGATCCATGAATACCTAAATATGTAATAGCTAAAATTGATCCTAAAAACAAAGCAGCATAACTTATAATCATAATACTTACATGCATTAATAACCAATTTGATTGTAGTGCTGGTATTAAGGGTTGAATCTGCTTCATTTGATCAGGCAAACGCCAATCTGCAAAACATTGAATGAAAAGAACAGTTGAACTTAATAAAGGTCCTAAAAGGACCCCTTCATGGCTCATGGATTCATGAATATGATTCATTGGTTTAGCCGGTTGGTTTGGCGTTTGGGAAGCAACTGGAGTTCCAAAGTCAGGGTTTGGGGCATTGGCTGATTGGGTTCCTTCAGAGCTGTAACCCAACAAGCTGATCTCATCTTCTGTGCGCTTCGCGGGATTGTTTGGAATTAAACGGATTGTTTGGAACGGAATGGTTTGGCTTCGCCAATCCGTCTCCAAACTAACTACACCGTCTCCAAACCAACTGCCGGTTCCTAGTTGGTTCGGCTTCGCCGTTTCAAACGATGATTCGAAGAAACCGGGAACCGAACCTCGACCAAACCAATATCTTATTTTTTCTTTAAATGGTTGAACATAAAATTGGTTAAATTCAAATCGAATGAAGAAAAAATAAATTCCGATAAAATTGAAATTTAAAAATAAAAGAGATTCGTATAAATTACTTAAGGGGATATGTTTTGAAAAAAACCATCGACTAATAAGATCACTAGTTAATAAAATAAAACTAATAAAAAAAAACAAAATAGAAAATCTAATTTGCATGGTTTGGTTTGGCTCGCAGGTTCCCGGTTTCTTCGAATCATCGTTTGGAATCGGGTTCGAGCTTTGCTCGATACCGAACCAACTAGGAACCGGCGGTTGCGCGCCGGATTGCGAGATTGGTTTCTCCGAATCAGGTAACCGGGCAAACGATCGCGAGGGATCGTTAACCAACCTGTAACCGGGCATTCGTTCAACAGATCGATTTTTTCCGAACGAATCAATTATTTTTGATGTATCATCCCAAAAAAAGATCATACTTAAAAATAAAGTTAAAAATAAAAAAAAATGCATACTTTTAAAATTTTTAGAGTAAAAAACATGGTTATACTTGCGCAAGGGTGGGTGTAGTCTCGGGTTGTCCGGTTACTTCGTATCTCGCAATCCGCCGGATGCGAAGCAACGCGCGGGAACCGGGTAACTGCCTAGTGGCGGGTCTTGTGTTTCGGCATTGGATGGGTGGCTACTCGCCGGATGGATACCCGCGCGTTGCTGGTTGGTTTGGCTCTGCCATTCCAAACCATCCGGCGAGTAACCAACGCGCGGGTAGTCAGCCAGACGTGTAGCCTTCCAGTGGTCCATTAACCAAATGACGAAACAGTAAGTAATTGAGTGCTTTGCTCGAAGCCAAACCCAATACCTATCTTGAATGCAATCAACCGAACTCGTCGGGTCTGGCACGATGTACCCGAAGGAACGGATAAGAAGTAACGGTAACCTGAATGCAAACGAGCTGGGGTTTCTGAGCGCTTCCACTTATTCTATCTTCCAAATAATAAAAATGGTCTATCCACAGGTTCGAAAATTCTTTGAAAGCTCATTCGACCAAATACGAAGCCTTGTTTAATTGGCTACAGTCAGGCTACTTTGTATCCCAAATAAATCCAATCTCGATTAGGAGGTAAAGCTTTTGGCTTTGGGATTTGGTCGAACAAATACCGAATGTAACCGATTAATAATCAGCCATCTATTCGCTGAGGAATCCACTATCGCATAGTTAACCAGTAAAATACCAGCGGATTACCGGATTAAATTGTCCACGAATGGAAAAGCACTGCATACAATTAATCGCCGAATCTACAATAAAAAAACAAATTCTGAAAGATCGTTTAACTGATTGAATGCCCGAATGGAGGCGTATCCGATTGATTATTACATATGGCCTCGCCTTACCAATTTGCAGGGGGCTAGGAGGATTCCCCGCGCGTTGCTCGCGCGTTTGGTTACTTCGTAACCGCCGGATTGGATACGAAGTAACCAAACGCGCGGGTAACCAAACCATCCGGCGGGTACAAAGTAACCATAGTCACAAAGCAGTCGCGAAGTCCCATAACGAATCCGGCAGGCAGTTCCAAAGGAACCCCCCTAGCGCCTAAATATTCATTGATTTATATTGAGCCGGCCTAAACTCTAAGTGATTTTAATATAAGAATCAATATATATTTATTTCTTTTTTTTTTTTTATAATGTAAAATAATTAAAAATACTCTAAATAGATTGAGTATACCCGTGTAAATTCTATGAGGGCTCGGCGGTTTTGAATATATGGACCGCGTTCCGGCAGGATTGATACAAAATTTAGTGGAACGCAATCGTTTGTTTGGTTACCCGGTTACTTTGTATCGCGGTTACGAAGTATTCAATCCAACCCGCCGGATTGCTACGCAAACGCGCGGGCAACGCGTGGGTATCTAGCCGGCCCTGTCTGGCATAGTAGCCGACTACCCCGCACCTCTGAAGCCCTTATTAAATTAATAGTGAGATTAAGATGTTTCAGGATTCATAGAAACGTCAATCCTGTAACCCAAGATACCTTTTGATTTTCTTACCCGAGGCGTTACCCTAAAATGAACCATCAAAAGTATTGAGTATACATTGTTAATACAGCATAATGTGAGTTTGTGCGGTGCACCGGTTGGATAGTGGAGGGCTGGTGGCCCACGCGTTTGCGGGCGGGCAGTTCCCGGTTACCCGGATACGCGCGATCGTTTGCTTCGCAACTAGGAACCGGGTAACCGTATCCGCGGGGAGCCCCCTAGGATTCGTAGAAAGGTCCATCCGGGCAATCCGGTGCGGATCCAGTCTTTTGTATGACGGTATAGGATCCGTAAAAAGTCAACCCTAAATGAAGTTTGTATATATTTTGGTTAAATAGTTGCCGGATTTCCGTTACTTTGTATCTGTTGGTTTGCTCGCCGGATCATTTGCCCGGTTACCCAGTTCCTTGTTGGATAGTGTTACGAAGTATCCCGCGATCCAAAGGAACCGGGTAACCAAATGCTCGCGTGCCAAGCCAACCAGGAACCGGTACGCACCGGATTGCCCCGCGCGTTTGCGGTTACTCGCCCGCGCGTTCCTTCGGATCCGGCGGGATTGTTTGGTTACTTCGTATCCAACAAGTAACCAATGCGCGGGTATACAATCCGGCGGTTAGTTCGGCTTCGCCGTTCCAAACCCTCAAGTAACCCCTAGCCTGAATGTAATCACTATGCAATTAACCAAATAATTCGTCGGTACATAGAAGGATTCGAAGAAACTCCCGCGCCTTTGCACGCCGGAGAGAGGCGTAGCGATTGCCCGCGCGTGTTTGCCCGGTTATTCCGTTCCTTCAGATCGCGAGATACTTCGTAGCTCAGTCTCGCCGCTAGGCGGTTACTTCGTATCCAATCCGGCCAGCAAACACGCGGGTATCCGTGTTGCGGATACCCGGTTCCTTTGGATCGCGGGATACCGCCGCTAAGCGCGGGTAACACTATCCAAACGATCGCGAGTAACCCGCCGGATTGCTATGCAAACGCGCGGGGCAAACGAACCGGCACCAAACGAACGGATAGTTCGATACGAAGTAACTAAGTGCCCAGCAGTCCTTCCATCCGAATATTAGAATCTAGTCGGAACCAATGACTCTACATTTATTTAAAATTTATTATGTTATCTGATTCTCAAGTTTTTATTGCTCTTTTTATTTCCCTTATTACTGGCTTACTTGCAGTACGTTTAGGAACACAACTTTATAAATAGATTTTAATCAATTATGAAAGATTTTACAACATATCTATCTACTGCACCAGTAGTTTCATTTTTATATTTTGGATTTTTAGCAGGATTACTCATTGAAATTAATCGATTTTATCCAGATGCTCTTATTTTTCCATTTTTAAATTGAGGCTTCGGCAGTTGGTTTGTCTAGTTGGATACCCGCCCGTTGCTTCGCATCCGGCGAGTAACTAAACCCGTTCCAAACTCTTAGCCCATTTACCAAACAGGACCGGATTGGATACACGCCGGATGGATACCCGGTTCCTAGTTGCGGATACAAAGTAACCGGGCAAACGATCGCGAGTAACCGCCTAGCGGCGATAAACCGCTTGAACGGATTAGCCCTTACCCGCGTGTTCACGAGCGGGCAGTTCCGAAGGAAACCCCCTAGGATTTATATTTCTATGAATTCTGAAACGTCTATCCCGCCGGATTGGATATCCGCGCGTTGGTTACTTGTTGGATACGAAGTAACCAAACAATCCCGCCGGATCCGAAGGAACGCGCGGGCGAGTAACCGTAAACGCGCGGGGCAATCCGGCGCGTATCGGTTCCTGGTTGGTTTGGCACGCAATCCAAAGGAACCGTCAACCCAAACCCTCAAGCCTTAGCTGGATTCGTCGGTCGGCGGGAAATATTCAATTACTTGGATTTATTGGTAAGGAAAGGAGTAGAGCTTCACGAGTTTCTGACCGCTTGTAGGGTAGTTGGTTACCCGTGCTTTGGTTACTGTTACCCGGTTCCTTCGGATCGCGTGTATCCGGGTATCCATCCGGCGTGTATCCAAACCCTGAAGCAACCCCTACCCTGGTGAATGGCAAAGTCGTCCTCATGAATCCAAAACTCTGAGATGCAAAAGAAATATAGTTTTAAGTAAGATCTCGCTATTATTTTATTTGCATATAAAAAAAAAGAGTATAATGAAAATAAGTTATTGAGTCATTTGAAAAATAATTATTTTCAAATATACCTCCCGTATGTGGTTGATTCGGTGGAAGAATTCGTAGGTAAATCGTGGTTTTCCCTGATTTTTAGCCGCCCGGTTCCTAGTTGCGCGCCGCTAGGCGCGGGCAAACGATCGCGTGTATTCGCCAGGCGGTTGCTAGTTGGTTCGGCTTCGCCGTTCCAAACCATCGCGCACAGGATAAGGATTGCATTCAGGATAAGTATTGCGAAGCCCTGCCTATCCAGTTAGGAAGTATACCGGCCGGATCGTTTGGAATGGAACGCTTCGCGTCTCCCGGTTTCTTCGAATCATCGTTTGGAATCGGGTTCGAGCTTTGCTCGATACCGAACCAACTAGGAACCGGTGACCAACCAGGGACGGGTAAGAAGTAACGGCGCTCGAGTAACCATAATTGATTGAGATTGTTTAGTATTCGTAGAAACTCAAGTATTCCGCTGGATCTTTTGCCCGGTTTCTTTGGATGGCATGCCAAACCAGCCAGGAACCGATACGCGCCGGATTGGATACCCGCGCCTAGCGGCGAGTAACCACCTAGCGGCGGAATAGACGTTTCAGGATTCATAGAAACATCAATCCTAGGGGGCTTCCTTTGGAACTGCTCGCCCGTAAACACGCGGGTAAGCGTAGCCGGGCCAATGCCCTTCACCCTTTGCACTACAAGCGTTCGGTAACTTCACTATCTAACGTCGACCTACCGTAGAACAATCCACCCAAACAATCCCTTGGTTTCTTTGGAACCAAATGAAACCTCAAACCAGTGAGCAATCCCATCTCTTATTTATCCAAATACGAATCAGCAATTCGGATCTAACACTTCTACAATTCAATTGAAATCAATAAGGAGAATTTTTATGAGCGGAAGTACAGGTGAACGTCCTTTTTCAGACATTATTACAAGTATTCGTTATTGGGTTATTCATAGTATTACAATTCCAAGTTTATTTATTGCTGGCTGGCTTTTTGTAAGTACAGGTCTTGCATATGATATTTTTGGAACACCACGTCCAAATGAATATTTTACAGAAAGCAGACAAGAAATCCCATTACTTACTGATCGTTTTAATGCATTAGAATCATTAGATCAATTAGTACCTTAATGAGTCCCCAAGTATCCCGAGATCGTTTGGTTACTTGCCGGATGGATCCCCGGTTCCTTCGGATCGCGAGTAACCAACGCGCGGGCAATCGAAACAAGAGATTAATTCACTAGATAAAATCTCCTCTTCGTCAAATTGAATTTGGTCCTTTGTCTCCCGGATTGATAGGCAAAACTGCGGGAGTTGACCGAATTGCCCGGTCCCCGTTACCCGCGCCTAGGGGCCAGTATCCGTTCCAAGTTGTGCGCCGGATTGGATACGAAGTAGCCGCCTAGCGGCGAGATTGAGTTCCCCGGTTCCTAGTTGCGGATACACGCGATCCGAAGGAACCGGGTAACCGGGCAAACGATCGCGCGTATCCGGGCAACGCGCAGCCCCATCTATCAATTCTAGAATCGGCAGGATTGATATATTGTATAAAAAACTTCAAATTATGTCAGCAAATAAAACATTTACATATCCAATTTTTACTGTTCGTTGGTTATCTGTTCATGCATTAGCAGTACCAACAGTTTTTTTTTTAGGTGCTATTACTGCTATGCAATTTATTCAACGTTAATATTGGATCGTTCGCTTGCTCGGATACAGGTTGACCGCTTGAACGGTTTGCTCGCCGGATTGCCTGGATACAAGTTTCTACGAAACCTAGGGGGTTTCCTTCGGAATTGCCCGCCCGTAAACGCGCGGGCCAATCTGTCTGGCACGCGATCGTTTGCCCGGTTACCCGGTTCCTTCGGATCGCGTGTATCCGCAACTAGGAACCGGGGAACCAAACTTCATTCGTTGCACCCCTAATTCGCAGCCAAAGCGGGCCGCGCTTGGAAGGTTGCCGCCGGATAGACCGGCTTTGCCGCTTGCTGGATAGTTTGGAACGGCGAAGCCGAACCAACCGCCGGATTGGATACCCGGATGCCCGCGCCTAGCGGCGAGTAACAGTAACCAAACGCGCAGGTAACCAAATACGCGCGGGTATCCGTTCCAGTAATTCAATCAAGGCTTCGCGATGGTTTGGAAGTTACAGGATCGATGGAGGTCCGAAGGAACTCTCCCCGCGCGTTGGTTACTGTTACTCGCCGCTAGGCGCGGGCATCCGGGTATCCATCCGGCGGGATTGATAAAAACATCAATCCTATAACTTCGGTACGAGCAGATTCGAGCTTTACTCGATTCCCGAAGTCTCTATCAACCAATAAGCAACCGCGAAGCGCTCCAAACAAAGATAGGCGTCGGCGTTTGCTTGCCGGATCCTTTGGTTACTGAGCGCTTCGCACCAATCCAACCCGACGGATTGCCCGGATACGAAGTAACCGCAAACGCGCGGGCAATGCGCGGGCAACTGTTATTTACTATTTAAAAGGTTATATGAATAATCCAAATCCAAATCAACAAACAGTAGAATTAAATCGTACAAGTTTATATTGGGGTTTACTTCTTATTTTTGTCCTTGCTGTTCTTTTTTCAAGTTATATTTTTAATTAAATAAATTTAATTAAATATTTTTATCGATAATATTTTTTAATTGAGGAAATTTTATGTCAAACACAGGGACAACAGGACGTATTCCTTTATTTCTTGTAGGCTTAGTAGTTGGTGTTGCAGCATTAGGCCTTCTTGGAATTTTATTTTATGGTTCATATGTAGGTTTAGGTTCATCATTATAATATTTACTTGCCAGACGGGTTGGCCCGCGCGTTTGCGGGCGGGTATCTGTGCAAACCCGTGGGCAACAAGGAACCGATACGAAGTAACAGCCAAACTCTCTGCCTATCCTGTAGCTATTAAGTTAACAGGTTCAGGGCTTCGCGATGCGAACCTACGACTGTACCCTCTTAACCCACTCAAGTATTAAAAGCCATCAATCGGTACTTATGAAAATCAAATATGGTGAAGGCTTTTGATAAAAGAGTGGTTTTTTAAGAGATCTTTATATATTAGATATAATCAATAAATTTTTTGAGCTTCGCTAGATTCTTCAGGGTTGACAGTATAGGTGTAGGGCGGTTTGTTACTGAGTTACAAAACATCTAGCCCGCCGGATCGTTTGGTTACTCGTCGGATTGGATACCCGGATACGAAGTAACAGTAACCGCAAATGCGAGGGTATCCAACCAGGGACGCGCAGACCCTCGATTCATAAAAAGATCAATCCTGTAACAGCATACAAATAGTTGACCGCTTCGCGGGGTGCAAAGTACTCAATCCTCTCAACTAGTAGGGTAGTTTGCGGGAGTTACCTGCGCGTTTGGGGTTACAGGATTGATGTTTCTATGAATCCTAGGGGGTTTCCCGCGGATACGCGCCGCTAGGCGCGGGTAACCGGGAACTGCCCACCGTCTATCCGGGTAACCGAGAACGGTTCTGTCATTAAGCAAATACTTTACTAAATACTTCTAAAACTTTTGACCCATTATCCATTTGTGCTAATGGATCCTTACGTAACCGATGTGATAAAGTTAATGAAATAATTCGAAAAATGTCTTCTTGTGTTACTTCTGTTCGGCCTTCAAAAGCACATAAAGCTTTTGCAGCACGTGAAGTTACGATATCACCTCGAAGTCCATCAACATTTAATTCAGAACAAATTTTGGAAATTCCAACACGTAAATCATATGAGAGTTGGACTTGAGAGATTAATTCCCGAGCTTTTACAATTTTAACACGTAATTCATTTTGTGAAATTTCAAAATCTTGTAAAAAAAGTTGTGGGTTTTCATCAAAACTTGTTCGTTGCTCAACAATTTTTACACGAAGTTCTGGTTCACGAACTGTTCCAATTTGAGCGTGCATACCAAAACGGTCTAAAAGTTGTGGTCTAAGTTCGCCCTCTTCTGGATTCCCTGAACCAACTAAAATAAAACGTGCTGGGTGTCGAATCGAAACACCTTCGCGTTCAACTGTATTCCAACCTGAAGCTGCTGAATCCAATAAAACATCAACCAAATGATCGTCTAATAAATTCACTTCATCAACATAGAGGATTCCACGATTGGCTTTTGCAAGTAAACCAGGCTCAAAAGCTTTTACTCCTTCAGTTAATGCTTTTTCAATATCAATTGTTCCACATACGCGATCTTCAGTTGCTCCGAGTGGAAGATCAACCATAGAAATTTTTGCTTTTGAAACAGGGAGTGGTTTATTTTCTTTTACAAGTTCACGAACTGAATCACTCATTCCTTCCAGATCATTTGGATCTGAGTTAAAGGGGTCATTTGTTACAACATCAATTTCTGGGAGTAAATCAACAAGTGCTCGAACTGTTGTTGATTTTCCAGTCCCTCGATCACCCATAATCATTACACCCCCAATTTTTGGATCAATCACATTTAAAATTAAAGCAAGCTTCATTTGTTCTTGTCCAACAATTGATGTAAATGGAAAAGTTGTTCTTGTATTTGTCATATATTTTCTTATTCGAGGAGGGATGGGGCATTGGCCGTTACCCGGTTCCCGCGCGTTTGCGGTTACTTCGTATCCGGGCAATCCGGCGGTTGGATACCCGCGCGTTGGTTACTTGTTGGATACCCGGTTCCTTCGGATCGCGAGTAACCAAACAATTCATCCGGCGAGTAACCAAACGATCGCCTTCCAGACGGTTTGGCTTCGCCAATCCGTTCAAGCGGTCTATCTCGCCGCTAGTCGGTGACTCGCCGCTAGGCGCGGGTATCCAATCCGGCGCGCAAACGCGCGGGTAACGGCAACAAGGAATCGGCGGCAAACGAACGAGTGGGTTAGGACTCTTGAGAACTAGATAGGATCGCTGGAGCGGATATCCGCGCGTTGGTTACTACGTATTCATCCGGCGAGTAACGACCCTCAAGCAACCCCTACCCTGAATGTATCCCGACCCGTAACTCCTTTCTTACACAACGAAAGAATTTAAAGTACCAACTAAAAATACTAAAAAAAGCCAACTAGCTGTTCCTGCAAAAACAATATTTTTGGAAGATGCCCAACCTTCAGGTGATGCTAAAAGAACAGGCACTCCAATTACTAAAGCTAGTGAAAGAAAGACAAGTGCAAAAAGAACAAGTTGAAAAAGAAATAACATAGAGATAAATTCTTTAATATTTAAGATTGCTGCTAGATCGACTGCTTGAACGGATTGGCCGTTACTTCGTATCGGTTCCCGGTTACCCGGTTCCTAGTTGGATACCCGCGCGTTGGTTACTCGCCGGATGGATAGGTAGTAACCAACGCGCGGGTATCCAACTAGGAACCGGGTATCCATCCGGCGAGTAACCAAACGGTCCGGCGGGTATCCAATCACAATCCAACCCGCATCGGGCAGGCTTCGCCCCTAGGATCGATGTTTCTATCAATCCTGCGCGCCGAATTGGCTCGCGCGTTTGCGCGCCGCTAGGCGCGGGCAATCCGGCGGGATAAACGTTTCTACGAAACCTAGGGGGTTTCCTTCGGAACTGCCCGCCAGCAAACGCGCGGGGGGGGTTCCTTCGGAACTGCTCGCCATCTATCCATCCAGATGGTTTGCCTCACCGGTCAATTTATCGAAAACTTACTGAAGCTTGCCATGCAACTGCTAAAAGGAAAAATAAAATAGGAATAATTGGTAAAACGTCAACGATAGGATCAAATGGTGCGTATGCTTCAGGTAAACGTCCAAGAATAAAAAGAGAAGAGATAATCATAAAATTTTCCTCAAAATATAGGATGGTAGCGATTGCATTCGGGGTACACGGCGGGCGGTTCCCGGTTACCCGGATACGCGCCGCTAGGCCCGGGTAACCGTATTCGCGGGAAACCCCCTAGGATTCATAGAAACATCGATCCTGTACCCCGAATTATTGGGATTGCCCGGTTACCCGCGCGTTGGTTACTCGCCGGATGGTTTGGTTACTCGCCGGATTGGTTACCCGGATACGCGCCGCTAGGCGCGGGTAACAGTAACCAAACGCGCGGGTATCCAACCAGCAACACGCGGGTATCCGGGCAATCCGGCGTGTATTTGTTTCTTTGCCGCCGATTCCTCGTTTTGGATACGCGCGATTGTGCAATATTGAATTAGATGATTCATAGAAATATCTATCCTGAAACTCAAGTACCCCCGCGGGTCATTTGCCTAAGGGTTTGCGGGCGGGCAGTTCCGAAGGAAACCCCCTAAGATTGATGTTTCTATGAATCCTAGGGGCGAAGCCCACCGGTCTATACGGGTAATACGGTGAGCAAATCCACTAGTGCCCGGTGTCCCCTTACCCAACCCCTATTTATAAGTTACCACCACGAACATATAATAAAACAACAATAATTGGGCCAGCACCTAAAATAAGAAAAAGTGTAGCAAGTTGAGCAATAAGTTCTGCGTTCATTGTATGTTCCCCCTAATAAATAGATCCAACGAATCAGTTGATGGATTTAAAAATTCAAAATATTTCTCTAAAAATGAATGTTAGAACGAGCCCTGGAGAGATTGGCAAGGCGGTTACCCGGTTCCTAGTCCGCGCGTTCCTGGTCCGCGCCTAGCGGCGGGTTACCCGCGCGTTTGCATAGCAATCCGGCGGTTGGTACGGCTAGTTGGATACGGAGTAACCAAACTCGTTCCAAACTATCCGAACGATCGCGAGTAACCAACGCGCGGGTAACGGCAACAAGGAACTGGGTGACCGGGAACCGATACGAAGTAACGGCCAATCCGTTTAAGCGATCAATCTAGCAATCCGGTGAGCAAACGATCCGGCGGGATACTTCATAACTCCCGCAACCGCGATACAAAGTAACCGGACAATCCCTACCCTGAATGCAATCAACGGAACGGATTGGCGAAGCCATACCGTCTAGCACGCGATCGTTTGCTCGGTTACTTGATTCGGAGAAACCAATCTCGCAATCCGGCGCGCAACTAGGAACCGGGTAACCAACCCCTATTCACTCCAAATTCACTTGCAACGGAACATACAAGCGATAGATTTTTCAAAATCCTCGTTTCTTGTTTGGAAGAGGGCCCCAAAGCGATCCATTACAAGTGAGACTGGAATATTAAATCTCTAGCCATTCAAATATGAATAAACCTTCAATTTCAACGCTAAATCAACTTCAATCTATACAATTAATTAAATCTTTAATCAAAACCCGCGCGATTCGTTTTGGTTTGGAGACGGTTTGGAGTTGCGAAGCAAACCCAATCCGTTCAATTCCAAACGAACCGGCGATCCAACTAATCAGTTATTATTTTACTTTTATTATACCTTAGCTTTTATTTTGATGTATTTGGTTAGTTGAGATCTTTTAAATAATTGAATTGTTGGATTACTTCAAGGACGAATCCTCCAAACCGGGTACGGTTCAGCAACCACTTGCTCGCCGGATCGTTTGGATAGTTTGGAACGGGTTTGGTTACTCCGTATCCAACTAGCCGTACCAACCGCCGGATTGCTATGCAAACGCGCGGGTAACCCGCCGCTAGGCGCGGACCAAGAACGCGCGGGCAAACAACCTAAACCCCATTTAAAGACAACCAAACTCTCGGGTATTGACAGGCTTTAAAAGTTTGGTGACATTTTATTGTCACATCTAAATTTTAACTCATTTTGAATTAGACTACCTACCTCTAGTTTAAAAACCAAAAAGGGTTTTTTGAGCGGGTAACGCGATTCGAACGCGCGACCTAATCCTTGGCAAGGACTCACTCTACCACTGAGCTATACCCGCATAACTTAAAGAACCATTAAATGAGCGTTTCGTACCCGGGTCGTAATTGAATCTTATGATAGATAATTAAGTTACAGAATAGCCAGTTGCTTTGCAAAGTTGCCTGCGCGATTCGTGTTGCAGATACACGCGATCGTTTGGTTACTCGCGATCGTTTGCCCGGTTACTCGCCGCTAGGCGCGGGTATCCGCAACTAGGAACCGGGTAACCGGGAACTGTTCTTTTAAAATAAAATCCTTGCACTTAAATTTTCCGGGCTAGGAGGGATTCGAACCCCCGACACCGTAGTTCGTAGCCACGTGCTCTAGTCCACTGAGCTACAAGCCCTTAAAAATATAAATTTTTTGTAAAATTTATTTTTTCTAGCTCTTATTTTACTTTAAAGATTCTTTCTATACTATCTTCCATTGGAGAAAGTTAAAGATTGAGAGTTTTGAGTTGGAAAATATCGGGAGTTTGGGTTTTTTGAGTTTCTACGAATCCTATTGAATGGATTGAGTTACCGTTACCCGGTTCCTTCGGATCGCGCGTATCCGTTCCTTGTTGCGCGCCGCTAGGCGCGAGCAAACGATCCGTCGGACTCTTATTTGCGAAGCCTTGGTTGGGGTTCCTTGAGGAGAAGTTCTACAAGTGCTCATTAGTGGGTTTGCTTTGTAACCAGCCAACTCGATACCCCCGCGTTCCAGGTTGCGAGCCGGGTTGCTAAATAGACCGCTTGAACGGATTGGCCGTTACTTCCTATCAGTCCCCGGTCACCCGGTTCCTAGTTGCGGATACCCGCGCCTAGCGGCGAGTAACCGGGCAAACGATCGCGAGTAACCAAACGATCGGGTAACCAATTCCACTCAATCTCGCCCGATCTGAAGGAATACGCGGGGCCACAATCAAATAAAAAATACCTGTAAATTTTTACTCCAACTATCAAAATAGTATGATATAATAGAATTAAATTAATCTATAAAGTCAAGAAAATATATTCGTTTCTTAACCGTACGCCCGCACGTTGGTTTGTCACCAGACGCGAAGCGCACAGGATAGACGCGAAGCGCACAGGATAGACGCGAAGCGCACAGGATAGACGCGAAGCGCACAGGATAGACGCGAAGCGCACAGGATAGACGCGAAGCGCACAGGATAG
>Ga0114959_10001566_pt1 | contig 19736 bp, 18 predicted proteins | sample C_130625_EF_Meta_FD_87317 | JGI IMG/M metagenome (GOLD analysis project Ga0114959, IMG submission 87317) | Freshwater microbial communities from Lake Croche, Canada to study carbon cycling - C_130625_EF_MetaG | ecosystem: Environmental > Aquatic > Freshwater > Lake | place: Lake Croche, Canada... | reverse complement strand
TATCACGCGAGTATCTACCCGATGCTGTCTTCTATAATCAAAACAGAGAGTTTCTGCAGCCCTCTTGCCCTCGTCATAGCAGCTTCGAATTCCAATTGGATTTACATTCCCCCAATATTCTTCCGGCTGTGGGCTCACCTCTGGATCCCCATAAACTTCGCTAGTAGATGCCTGCAGAAGCAAAGCATTATTTGATTTAGCTAAATGGAGCATATTAATTATGCCCAAGAAATTTGTCTCGATTGTTCGCACTGGATCAGCCTGGTAGTGAACTGGAGATGCCGGACATGCAAAATTCAAAATTGCATCTACCTTAAGATCCAAAGGTGATCGCACATCATGCTGCAAGAAGTCAAAATTCTTTTCGCCAATAAGGGACGATAAATTCTCGAGCGATCCAGTTGAGAGATCATCTACTCCAATTACTTGATGGCCCTCAGAGACTAATCTCGAAGATAAATGAGAGCCTAGAAATCCTGCAGCTCCTGTAAGTAAGATTCGCATGCTCGTATGCTCTCATAAATGACAAGAATTGCTGCTGATTTACTCCATCACCCGTTGAGGATCTCTGCAATTTGGAGCGCCCAGTTAGACAACCCATGATTCGAATCTGCAACTTTACGTCGCGCTTCCAGTAAACCAGTTATTTCCATTTGATTAAAAGAACGAAGAGCCAAAATTTCATTTTCCAACGAGTCAAACCCGAGGGGATTCCAACTGCCGAAGATAGATAAATATTCGGGATTTGCGGTCACAACAGGTATTCCGACAAAAGTTGCTTCTAGCACAGTCTTATCTAGTGAACCCAGATATGCGTGAATAAAGACATCGAACACCTCAAGTAATTCACCAATAGAATTACGGGGCACAGAAGGAAGAACGTACAACCATTCGTGTCCAGCTTCATTTCCTGATTCAGAAAGAATCTTCTCAATGTAGAGCTCCGATTCAGGGCCGGAGGCATCACCAAACAAAGTTAATGAAACTCGAGGGTTAGTTATTCTTTCCGTCTTGAGGATTTGAGCTATTTCCGCAAGTCGCTTTGATTTGTCCAGCCTTCCGAAATGTACGAATTTATCAAAATTGTTGTTTGCTCTACGACTAAAGATAAATTTTTGTGGATTAATTGCTTGCCCAACAATTTTGACACTCGAATTCTGTATCGGCAACGAACCAGCTGTCGAGGTGATAAGGCCAGATACGAATTTAGAGGTGAACTTTAGAAAAAAAGATTTTTTGGCATGTGCGTACCAGAGAAAATGCGGTATCTGTAGTATTTTTGCAGGAATCGCGATTAGTGCGGACTGAACATCGGTCATGTGGCAGAAAATGACTTCAATATCCTTGGTGCGAAGCAGGTGGAAGAAACCCCTATAAAAAGAAAAAAGATTCCGCAAGTTTCTACCGCGCTGCCAAGAAGTAGACATGACATGCACATTTGACTTGCGTGGATATTGGCCTACGTGAGAAGTTAAAACAAAGACCTCAGAGAAGTAGTTTGAGATCTCATTAGCATCCTCCGCTTGGTGAGAGAATACAGAGCTCTCTTCGTCCATTGCGTAGTTAATAAGCAGAAGCTTCTTCACGACATTCCGATCGACCAAATGTTAAGATACGTAATTGGGTTTCAATAGGCATAGACTACGCCAGTGCGATACTTGGTGACGGGAGCGGCGGGTTTTATTGGGTTTCATTTGTCTACTGCGCTGGCAAGTGAAGGCCATGACGTTACAGGCGTAGACAGTTTCACTGAATACTACGCACCAGAACTCAAAAGATTGCGAGTCAGGAATCTGGATCATTTGAGTAACGTAAAGGTTCATGAGACAGATCTTTGCGATAAATCAGCACTGCTAAACCTCGTAAATAAAAATCGATTTGATGCCATTTTTCACCTTGCGGCACAACCGGGCGTAAGGCTCAAGCCCCATCAGTATTCTCGCTACAACGAGTCAAACCTAACGGGTTTCTTGAACATCTTGGAAGCTACACTTGAAGGAGAAATCAAGAATTTTCTATATGCTTCCTCTTCGAGTGTTTATGGAAATAGCCTAAGCGTTAGCCATAGTGAGACTGAATCTGGGCTTCAACCAATCAGCTATTACGGTACGACTAAGCTGGTTAATGAGATGCTGGCTTCGAAATTTGCTTTAAATTCGAATATTCGAGTCAGAGGATTGCGGTTTTTTACTGTGTATGGACCTTGGGGAAGGCCAGATATGGCTTACCTAAGACTAATTTCATCCTGTCTGAGTGATAGGGACTTTAATTTGTTTGGATCGAGTGAAACACTAAGGGATTTCACCTACGTTACCGATGTTGTAAAAATGGTGCTGGACTTAAATCTAGAACTTTTGGGTCATGAATTCGGCTTCTCAGATGTAGTAAACATCGGTGGAGGTCAACCCGAAACGTTGACAACAATGATGAAAATTATTGAAAATGAAACTGCAAGAAAACTAAAAATCAAGAATTTAGATAAAAATGTTAATGACGTAAACAAGACTTTCGCGGACTCAAGATACCTAGAATCTCTAATTGGCACCAAGCCACTTACTACAATCAGTGCTGGTCTGCCTGAAGTCATTAAGTGGGCAAAAAGTCCGGGGGTTTTGGAACATCTTGAGTCGTGGATAAATAGCGTTGACTAAGTGCTAAATCCAACTTAAGGAAAGTTTTCGCAAAGATTCTTCATTTAACGTTTTAGCATTATTTCTAACTCGTTCAACTACTGTTCGAGATACCTGACTGTCTAATGCCTGCTGACATGCAATCACCCCCTCTTCACGGCTAGAGTAAAGGCTTAAAATCTGTGCTAGCTCCCTTTCTGCTTCAATAGTCCCAAGATTGCGAAGCGCTACGACGGATAAGCCAGAATACGCTGCCTCTCGTATTGTTAAACCAAAACCTTCTTCTGGGGCGGCAGTAAGCAAAACGGAAGATTTTCCCATGCGTTCGAGAACATCTGAATGGGGTAGCCGCCCAAGGAGCGAAACCCTGTTCCCTACTCTTGATTGAAGTACGCACGACTCCACCTTGGACTTTAATGGCCCATCACCGATCACAACTAAGCAAGCGTTAGAATCTTTATACAAGACACTTAAAGCAATTTCAATTGCCAATGAGACTCCACGCTCCTCGTGAAGGCGCCCAACAATTAGAATTTCTCTTCTTCTCGACTTCAGGTCCACCCCAGGTGAGAATTGCACAGGGATGGGCGCAATGAGAATCTTGTCCGTAGAGATACCCCAATCAGCTTGAAGCAAGTTGCTCAGATGATTAGAAACGACTCGGATACTATCGGCTTTCCGACTGGCACTTTTCAGCGCAAAGATTCGAAGATTGAAACCACTATGACCAAGCAGCCCTAAAGGCATACCATGAATCGAAATTTGTATACTTGCGGGATTCAAAAAAAGTTTTTTCATCACCCATAAAGTCCAAAACGAAAAAAATGGGTCGCCAGCAATTACAACTCGTTCTCTCGAAACGGATTTAACCAATCTCAAGAGTAATTTTACCCGACTCAGCAAACTTTTCTTAAGAATTAGCGTCTCTAAAAATTGTGAATTAGTGAATTCTTTGTAGTCAATCTCATCCTTTGCCATTGCAAGTATCACAAGTTTTTGCTGCTGGTCGCTAACCTCACCTAAAGCAATTGCATAATTATTGAACCGCTCCATTAAGTCAAGAATTGAATCTGAATTTGCCCAAAGTCTTGGAGCATAAAGAATCGCCATTTCTAATACGATCCGTGCAAAAGAATTTCTGCGATATTGCCAAAGTTCTTTTCCGAATTAAAATCGGTAAATACTCTTTGACGCCCATTTTCTCCCATCACAGAAAATAGCTCTGGGTTTGCAAAAAGATGCGCAAGCGCGTCCTGAAGTGAATAAGTTTCATCAATTAGCAGTCCGTCTATTCCATGCCTTACCACTTCGGAGCTTCCCGTGTTCCTAGAAGCAATAACCGGCAATGAACAAGCCATAGCCTCAAGTAAGCTATATGAGGACGCTTCAAAGTTGCTGTTTAACACAAATGATCTACTTCTACTGTAATAACCTACAAGATTTTCTTGTGCGATTTCGCCTGTAAATGTTACTGCCGCGTTTACCTCTTCAGCGATAACTTTCAGGTTTTGCATTTCTGGCCCATCCCCGATGATTAACAAACTGAGATTGTTTCTGCCACAATTTCTGATTATTTCGTCAATTCCTTTCCATTTCACAAGGCGAGCGACGGTTAGAACATCAAAATCTTTCCAGAGCTCAATCTGTGCAAACCGATCAGTAAAAACAGAGTTATGTATGAGATGGATTCGATTATTTGGGACGCCCCAACGTTCGCAAAGTTCGAGTAAATGCTGCGAAGGGACGATTACATCTGTTGCCCCGAGCAAACAACTAGAAAACAATGCTCGGAATATGCGATACTTCCAGTTTAATTCCTCGGTCTGGAAGTCATCCACATTTTTTGAGGTAATTGATTGATTTCTCGCTCTCTCCCAAACAATATCGCCAGGAACCTTAACAACGTATTTCAACCCTAAAATTTTTGCCGCAATCCATAGTTCAATAAAAAGCCCATTAGCGAGAACAAAATCTACCTTGCGCGACGCACGGCAAATCTGAAAAACCGTATAAAAATATCTTCTAGGCAGATTCTCTCTCCTAGAAACAAGACTTACTTCGACTCCTTGGTCTTTTTTGGTGCTCTTTTCACCATCGGTCAGTGAAACAACCTTAACTTGCCATTTTTTGGACGATATCCATTTCGAATATACGTCGGCAAACTTGGCCGGCCCCCCCACATCTGGGGGATATATACCTGAAAGAATTAGGATTGAATATGCCACTTTTATAATCTACATTAACAACCCAGCATCTTGTTACTCCTCTATAATCTACCGATGAAGCCTTTCAGTACGCGGCTAAGCCAAAGCCTTGTCTTTCGTGCTTTACGTGTACTTCCTAGACGCGACCGTAGGTACCTTCTTGTTGTTATTTGTCTTCAATCGGTACTAGGTCTACTGGACTTAGTTGGCGTCGCAGCGATTGGAGTTCTTGGAGCCTTGGCGATATCTGGCGTTAGCACCGGAAGACCAGGGAATCGAGTTAGCTACATTTTAGAGACTTTGTCGATTGCAAACGAATCACTGCAGTTCCAAGCGGCAACTCTGGGGGCGTTGGCAGCTTTCGTGCTGATTTCAAAAACAATCATCTCCGTAATCTTCTCCCGGAAAATCATTTTTTTCCTGAGCCGCCGAAGTGCTCAACTTTCTTCTAACTTGTTATCTAGAGTGTTAAATCAAGACTTTGCCGATATCCGACAAGATTCAATGCAGAAGACTCTCTACTCGGTGACAGCAGGGGTCGATTCGGTCATGCTAGGAGTTGTCGGAACTTTTTTGTCGTTGGTTTCTGATGTCTCTCTGCTACTCATACTAGGCTCAGGATTGATTTTCGTAGATTCCACTATTACTTTCTTCACTTTTTTAATATTTTCAGGTGTAGCTGTACTTATGTATCGCCTACTCCACCTGAAGTCCCAGAAGATTGGTCAAAGAGAAGCCAGCCTAATTATTGATGGCAACGAAAAAATTTTGGAAATCCTGTCATCCTATCGGGAACTTCTTGTGAGAAATAGACGACACTATTACTGGAAAAGAATCTCTGATTTAAGGTATCAACTTGCTGACACCCTTGCTGAGAAGAATTTCATGCCAAACATTACAAAATATATTCTTGAAGTTGTTCTCGTAGTTGGTGCGCTCGTGTTAGGTGCATTCCAGTTTTCAACAACTGATGCGGTGCACGCAGTTGGGATACTCTCCGTATTCTTGGCAGCAAGCACTCGAATTTCCCCAGCAATATTGCGTATGCAGCAAGCTTTGATCATTATAAAGGGAAGCGTTGGTTCTGCTGAGCCAACTTTGTTATTGATTGAACGCCTTTCCGTAATTAAACCTTTAGAATTAGAATCACTGACTTTAGATTCTGAACACCGAGGATTTAGGGGTGCAGTCGTACTGAAAGATGTTTCATTCTCTTATCCTGGCTCACAAGAAATCGTCTTGAGAAAAATAACTATGGAGATAGACCCAGGTGAGGTCGTAGCAATTGTGGGTCAGTCTGGAGCAGGAAAAACAACCTTGGCAGATGTTTTATTGGGGCTGCTAGAGGCATCCTCAGGAACAGTGCGTATTGATGGCTTGCCGCCAAAAGAAGTTATTAGAAAATGGCCAGGTTCAATTGGTTATGTTCCTCAAGATGTGCTTATAACCAATAGGAGTATTCGTGAAAACGTAGCCTTAGGTTTTGACCCAGATAATAATTTGGATGGTGAAATTTGGGATGTTCTCGATACAGCACAACTTGGCGAGCATGTGCGAGGACTTCCGGATCGACTAGACACGCACCTAGGAGATCGAGGAGGGTTCTTAAGTGGTGGCCAGCGCCAAAGACTTGGTATAGCTCGCGCGCTCTACACTAATCCAGGTTTAGTTGTGCTAGACGAAGCTACAAGTGCGCTAGATGGTGAGACAGAGGCCAACGTCTCTGCTGCGATTGCGAACTTAAAGGGCAAGGTTACAGTTGTTTTAATTGCTCACAGACTTTCGACCATTAAAAATGTGGATAAAATTTATTATTTGCATCAAGGACAAATATTGGCGTCCGGAAACTTTGATGAGTTGAGAATGCAAGTCCCCGAGTTCGACAAACAAGCAAAATTGATGGGTCTTTAGCTGAGCAGTTTTGGTATCTAGGTCACGAATTTTAATTCGGGTTCCATTAAATGATTTGGCTGCCCAAACTTTACAATTGGAATTACTCTCGCATCAGGTTGGATCACTACTTCACAAAAAATACTTGTTTCACTCTTAAAGATTTTTTCAACTGTCGCAACAATTTCAGTATCAGTTTCTAGCCTGACGTAACTAAAGTCGTTTGCTTTTGCCAACAGTTCGAAATTCGTAAAGTGCAAGTCGCTATTCGAAGCAGAAGCAAAGTAGTCTCCGTTGAACCACTGATCTTGAGTTTGCTTAATCATTGAATAGCCACCGTTGTTCAATAAGAAAATTATCACTGGGTTTCCAGACTTTCTTATGGTTGATAGGTCATTGAGCCCCATCATCAAACTTCCGTCGCCAACAATACAAATTGTTTTTTGACCATTAGATAAAATCGAACTGGCCAGCGTTGCAGGAATCGACCACCCCATAGCAGTGTTGTTAAAGTCATGAATGAGGCGTTGACCTACTTTAACTTGCCACTCTTGCATGGTCCAAGCGATTGCACAACCAGTGTCAATAATGACATTGGTATTTGAGGGAGTTGCTTCTGAAAGCTTATTAATGAACTGGTAAGGGTTCACACCAAAACCGAGGAAATCGCGAGGTTCACGTGCAAGAGAATAACTCAGTTCTGAAAGTTCTGATTTCCAAGCGTCTATTTGAAATGGAAAGTTCGATAAATCTTCCAAAACGGAGTCAAAATCATTTGAGCCAACGTCGATACAGATGGATAAATCAATCTTCATGCCAAATTTCTCAAACTTATTAATTTCATGTGGATCAATATCGAACATGATTTTCTTCGCAAGTGGTGCAAAACTTGAGACAGGACTACCAGTTGATTTCAAGTCAAGCCTGCTGCCAATGGAGATAACTAAGTCGCAAGATTCAATAGCCATATTGACTTTTCGATTCCCGTGAGTTCCAAACGTTCCAAGAAGCTCCTCATTGCTTCCAGGGAAAAGGTCTTTACCACCCCAGGTGAGGGCGATTGGGATTCCCGACTGCCGAACTTTCTGAATGATAGACGCGCAATTATTAGAATTTCGAATTCCAGCCCCACACACAATAATTGGCCTACGAGATTTCTGAAGTAATTCCAGTAAGGCTTTTGATACATCGGCTAAATCGAAATCCGAGTTGGCCTCAAGAGGTTTATTTTCTAGAATCTGGGAAGTTTCAGCAATTTCCATACGCTGGATATTGTCTGGGATGTCAACTAGCACGGGACCGGGCCTACCTGAGATTGCAGCTATCCAGGCACGATTGAGAGCCGGTAGGACTTCATTTGGTGAATTTACAGTAATTGCAGATTTGGTAATCGGCTTCACAATTTCAACTATAGGAGTTTCCTGGAACCCAATTTGTCGAACACCTAAATCACCCTTCATTCTTGTGGTGCTAACTTGGCCTGTAATAAAAATGCAAGGAACAGAGTCATAGAAAGCACCAGCGATACCAGTAATCAAATTTGTTGCACCCGGACCACTAGTTACAATCCCAACTCCTACTCCGTTTGTAAGTCGAGCATAAGCATCAGCAGCCATGGCAACGGTTTGTTCATGATGAACACAAACGAGTTCTATGCCCGGAAGGCGTTGAATTGAATCCAAAAGGTGAAGGGAAGCACCTCCTGAAACTCCAAAAACCTTGTCAGTACCTATCTCGGAAATGAATGCTGCAATCGCATCTGAAACCTTCATATCCCCTCTCTAACCTAATCTTCTTAGCTTAAAATTATTTGGCATTTCAGAAATTCGGTCAACAAATGTAGGCGCTTTCCAATCATCGCCTTGTAATGCAAAGTTAAGCCCTGAAATTGAATGAATCGGTTGGCAATTCATCCACGAAATAAATTCGCAGATAAGATTAGGATCCCCAAAATCCCCCTCGCGCATCCGACGTATAGTTTCTTGATACGCAGAACCGGCAGAATCTCCCGCCTCTAAAGTTTGATTGTGAATCGCGGATTTAATCCAACCAGTCCCTAAAGATACAAAAGCGCAGCCTTGATACTCTGCAGCCAGCAACTCGGTCGCCTTTATAAGTCCAATCTTTGCGAGTGTGTAAGCAGAAAAATTTATTGGTGCAGAATTCGTCCCACTTCCTGCGAATGTCAAAATCGTTCGTTTTTGATCTGGCACGAGATTAGTTTTTCTCAATATTTCTCTGATGAAAAAAACTTGGTTCAAGAAATTGAGTTGAATGCATTTTTCCCAATCATCAAAATTTGTGTCAATAATTTTTCCAATTGGGCTCAAAGCTCCTACGCTTAAAACTATTAGATTCCAATCTGGACAGTCCTCAACAAAAGTGGAAGTTGCAAGCGAGATTGACTCTTTGTCAAGTAAGTTGCAAAAATATACATTCGTCTCTAGTGAAGAGCCAGCGAAATATTCGCGCCGTGTAGTTGCATATACCTTCCAATTGGAGCTTCGCAATGAATCCGCCACAACAGTCCCTATTTCGCTGTCGTTACCAACTATTAACGCCTTGGGCATGAGATGATTCTAGTCATAACCTATGTGGTCCTCGACACATTCACCCGCTCGATGGTCGAATCTGCATAAGAGATGCCGTGAGCTGGTGGAAACTTGCTGAAGTAGCAGGTTGGAAATGGAAATTGGGAAGGCCAGATGCGTACACAAGAAAAAGTTTCTCGAGAATACCTTAGTGAGTTATCCGGGGCGATTTCTAATTTTCCATCTGCCGAAGTTCTCAAAATTTCCGAGATACTAATTAAGTATCTCGGATCCGGAACCTTGTACACGGCAGGGAATGGTGGAAGCGCTTCGACTGCCTCTCATATGGCTACAGATCTCGGAGTGGGATCCCTCCGTAGAAAAAACCCACTTAGAGTGGTTTCTCTTGTTGATAACGTTGCAGTATTGACAGCAACAGCGAATGACTTGGCCTTTGATCAAGTTTTCTCGCAACAATTACTCTTACTTGGACGGAAAGATGATGTATTCATTTGCTTTTCTGCGTCCGGAAACTCACGAAATCTCACTAACGCTGTGACTGATGCCAAAACGCTTGGAATGATTACAATTTCGGTGACCGGATTTGACGGAGGAATGTTGAAAAACATGACAGATCACAACATTCACATAGAAACAAAAGTAGGCAGCTATGGTGTTGTGGAAGATGTTCACTCCACAGTCAGCCATTTGTTAACTGAAATAATTAGGTCCCAAGAATGAATCCAGTTTTAGTATTGGGTTCAAACTCATTTTCTGGAAACTCCTTTGTCTCAGAGATGGCCAAGACCGGTCCGGTCATTGCGGTAAGCAGATCGAAACATTTGAGCTCAGTACTAGATCGCCTGCAGGCCTCAGACAGAGAGAAAAATGTCCGACTTGAAAATTGGAACTTAAATGAAGACCCAAGCAAGATAATTGAGCTAATTACAGATAATGATGTTAAGGAAATTGTTAATTTTGCGGCTCAAAGTATGGTTGGACAAAGTTGGATCTATCCAGAGGACTGGTACCAAGCGAACGTTGCTTCGTTCTCTAAACTCTTAACACGTGTTCAGCAAGAGACCAAAATTGAAAAATTCATTCAATTTACTACACCGGAAGTTTATGGCTCCACCGAAGGGTGGATCACAGAGAACTTTAACTTCTCACCGAATACGCCTTATGCCATCTCTCGGGCCGCAGGTGATTGGCATCTGAAGGCACTCTTTGACAATTTCAGTTTTCCAGTAGTTTTCACACGTGCAGCAAATGTTTATGGTGCCGGGCAACCTCTGTATCGAGTAATTCCCCGCGTAATCGTAAGCGCATTGACTGGAGGGAAGATACCACTTCAAGGAGGGGGGAAGTCGATAAGATCTTTTATACATATCAATGATGTTAATCGCGCTCTTGGAGCAATTTTAATGAATGGAGCCCCTGGAGAGAGCTACCATATTTCTACAAATGAATTAGTTACCATTTATGAACTAGTTGAGATTATTGCCGAAAAACTGAAAGTTAAAATGAGTGATTTAGTTGATATTGCTCCTGATAGACCTGGTAAAGATTACGCTTACCAGCTTAACTCCCAGAAAATAAGAACCGAATTGTCCTGGGAAGATTCAATTTCTCTAAGTGACGGAATCGATATGACAATACAATGGGCTAAGGAAAATCTTGAAGAGTTGAGAAAAATGCCCCTCGACTACATTCACAGAAAGTAGAATCATGAAAATATTGGTCACAGGTGGATGTGGATACGTTGGATCAGTGCTAGTTCCTCGTCTGCTAGGGGCAGGGCACCAGATTGTAGTAGTAGACGCACAGTGGTTTGGGAATTTCTTACCAAGCCACAATAATCTAAAGTCAATTCACAAAATGTTTTATGAGTTAACAGAACAAGACCTACAAGATGTTGAAGCGGTAATCCATCTAGCAAATGTTGCCAACGACCCAAGCGTTGAATTAAACCCCGTCCTCTCGTGGGAGATTAATGTTTTGCACACCACCCAACTACTCAACTTATGCCGAAAAATAAAGAGCATAAAGAAATTTATGTATGCAAGTTCCGGCAGTGTTTATGGAGTAAAGGATGAACCTCGCGTTACAGAGGATTTAGACTTAGTTCCTATCTCCGCCTACAACAAGACCAAAATGTCTGCAGAGCGTGTATCTCTCAGCTACTCAGAAGACTTTTCAATTTATTGCATACGCCCGGCTACGGTCTGCGGACTTTCTCCAAGAATGAGATTCGACGTTGTTGTGAATATGTTTGTAATGCAGGCTTACAAGAATGGAGCCATCACAGTTCTTGGAGGAGACCAAGTTCGACCAAATATCCATATTGAAGATATGGCTCGGGTTTATGAGCATTTCCTGAACAACGATGGAATCCCGTCAGGATCTTACAATGCTGGATTTGAAAACATCAGCGTGATGGCTATTGCTGAGATGGTTGCTGCGAAGTTTGATGTGTCAATTGAAGTGAAAGAATCAAATGATCCACGATCCTATCGTCAAGATTCCTCTAAATTATTGTGTACAGGATTTACCCAAACTAAGTTTGTTTCTGATGCTATCGATGAGATATCGCAAGCACTACTTTCTGGCAACCTCGAGGATAACGATCGCTGGTATACAGTGAGGTGGATGACTGCAAATAAAATTGGAGACTTGAAATAGATGGGAACAGAAGTTGATTTATTGGCGAAGTATCCAAAAGTAATCAGAGATTTAACGGCTAGATTAGAAGCAAAAAGTGAAGAAGCAAGAGCCATTGGCAGGAAATTTGGCTTTGATTACTTTGATGGAGATCGCAACCATGGATATGGTGGCTTTACCTACCAAGAGCGATTTTGGAAACCCGTTATACCTGATCTCATTAAACACTTTAGCTTAGATAAGGATTCGAGAGTCTTAGACGTTGGTTGCGCGAAAGGCTTTTTCCTACATGATTTGCAATTGGCTCTGCCTGGTATTGAAATCGCAGGAATCGATATTTCCTCATACGCGATAGAAAATGCAATTGAATCAGTGAAAGAAAAAGTTTTCGTAGGGGATGCCCGGGAACTTCAGTTCGAAGACAATTCTTTTGATTTTGTGATGTCCATAAATACTGTCCATAATTTAAACCGAGAAGACTGCGCTATCGCCCTGAAGGAAATTCAGCGCGTCAGTGGAGGAAAATCATTTATCACCGTAGACGCTTATAGAAATGAAATTGAGAAAGAGCGAATGGAAGCATGGAATCTAACTGCTCTAACGATGATGTCTGTTGACGAATGGAAAGAGTTCTTTGAGGAAGTGGGCTATAACGGCGATTACTATTGGTTTATTCCATGATTAGGGCCTTGGACTTAGAACGTCTGTATAAGGTTGCCCTTCGGATTAGGATGGTTGAATCGAAAATCGCAGAACTTTACCCAGAAGGAAAAATGAGATGCCCAGTCCATTTATCAATTGGCCAAGAGATTACGAGCGCTGTATTCGAGCAAATTAAGTTACCTGGTGACACAGCAATCAGCACACATCGAGCACACGCACATTATCTGGCAATGGGCGGGAACCTTCCGAAGATGATCGCAGAGATTTATGGGAAAGTGACAGGGTGCTCAAAAGGTAGAGGTGGCTCCATGCACTTAATTGATATCGAAAAAGGGTTTCTTGGCTCCTCGGCTATCGTCGGAAACAGAATTCCTATAGGCGTTGGAGTTGGGTACACGAAAAACTTAAGCCAAGATGGCGGAGTCAGTTTTATATTCCTTGGAGATGGCGCGGTCGAAGAGGGTGCTTTTTATGAATCTGCAAATTTTGCCGCAGTTCACAAACTCCCGGTCGTATTTATTCTAGAGAATAATCTTTATTCGGTGTACACAAATCTGGGACCTCGCCAGCCCGCCGGCAGATCTCTTTCAAAATTGGCAGCTGTGATTGGACTCAACAGTGCGAAAGCGGACGACTCGGATTTTCAAGATGTTTTTACTCAACTAGGTGTTTTAACAGAGCATGCACGAAGTGGCGCCGGACCATCCTTGATAGAAATAAGCACCTATCGCAAGCTCGAGCATTGTGGCCCCAATGATGACGATATTCTCGGCTACAGACCTGAAACAGAGAAAAGAAAGTTTAAGGATTTAGATTTGGTTCTTAGCCTTGAACACTTGGCAATTAAGTCTGCTCAACAAAAAAATCAGATTGTTGCGGAGATTGAAAAGGAAATCGAGTCAGCATTCAATTTCGCGGAGTCTTCGCCTTTCCCGAGTTATCTTGAGGCAACTGAAGGTGTTTATGCCAGTTAATGCAGCTTCTGAAATTCTCCGAGTTCTAGAAAGAAATTTGAAGAATGATTCAAAGTTTTTAATTGCCGGCCTAGGTGTCACGGACCCAAAGGGCGTCTTCGGAACCACTTTGGGCCTTGAACAAAAGTACGGTTCAAAGCGTGTCCTAGAAACCCCGACTTCAGAAAACGCAATGACGGGTGTTGGGGTAGGGATTGCAATTTCCGGGTATCGACCATTAATGATTCATCAGAGGCTTGATTTTTTTCTTCTCGCAATGGATCAGCTCGTTAATTCTGCAGCTAAATGGCACTTTATGTTCGGGGGCCAGCAATGCGTCCCCCTAACAATTAGGTTAATTACTGGGCGTGGATGGGGTCAGGGGCCAACTCACTCACAAAATTTACACTCTTGGTTTTCGCACATCCCCGGTCTAAAAGTAGTTATGCCTTCTTTCGCTTCTGAGATCGCAGCACTTTTACAGGCATCAATCGACGATCCGAACCCGGTTATTTTCATTGAAGATAGATGGATACATAATTTGAGTGTCGAGACCAATGATTCAAGATTAGACAAGCCAATCGAACTGGGTAAGGCGCAAATATGTCATCAAGGAGGAGATGTAACGGTTGTCGCTGCTGGTTACATGTCAGTTGAAGCTTTAAAGGCTGTTTCATTTCTAGCCAGACATAACATTTCTGCTGAACTTATCGATTTAAGGACAATTAAACCCTTGGACCTTGACACAATAATTAATTCGGTGAGAAAGACTAAGAATCTGGTTGTCGTTGACTCTGGAAATGAAATAGCTTCTTTCGGAAAAGAAATTATTGCAAATGTGGCAATGTCTAGAGATGTGCATCTTAATAACCCGCCTCGACTGGTCTCTCTTCCCGATGTCCCTGAACCGACCAGCCACGGAGTTATTGGGGAATATCGTGTTTCAGCAACCAAAATTGCATTATCGATAGTTGAAACTCTTTCTGTCGATACTCCTGATGACTTGATCAACAGCCTTACCCCTTCAAAGGAAGATGTACCCGATTCGTCATTCACTGGTCCTTTCTAAATGGACAATCGAAAACCTGCACTCTTTCTTGACCGTGATGGAGTGATAAATAAAAACCTAGGTTATGTTTCAGATATCTCGAGATTTGAATTCTTTCCAGAAATTATGGAGATTTGCTTTCTTGCTGAAAAAAAAGGTTTCCCAATCGTGGTCGTAACAAATCAGAGCGGGATTGGCAGAGGTTATTTTACCTTTGAAGATTACAATATTCTGACTAAATGGATGATTGAGGAGTTCAAGAAGAACAGCATAACAATTTCACTTGTTTTGCATGCACCGGAGGATCCTGAAAAGATAACCCATAAATTAGATTTGATGAGGAGAAAACCTTCACCTGAAATGTTTTTCGAAGCAGAGCGAAACCTCCAATTGGATTTGTGCAGGTCTGTGATGATTGGGGATAGCGAGACGGACATGATTGCTGCAGAGCGTGCTGGGATAAAAGTTCGAGTTTTGATTAATGAATCCTCAATAAATAGTGCGGCAACCATCATCGTGCCAGATCATGAAGCCTGCCTGCACGCTGTTAGTGCCATCCTTATTCCTGAGGGTGAGTAGCGATCACCATGGACATGAATCTTAAAGCGGCAGTCTTAAGGAAAACGGGAGAGCCTCTTTCTGTCGAACAGCTAACAATGGGGCCACTTTCTCGTGGTCAGGTATTAGTAGAAATTATTTATACAGGAATATGCCGCAGCCAGCTTATGGAGCAGCAGGGAAAGAGAGGAGTTGATAAGTGGCTACCTCACTTGCTAGGTCACGAAGGCCTTGCTCAAGTTTTAGAACTCGGCCCCGGGGTCACTAAATGTAAAGTTGGGGATCGCGTAATTCTTTCTTGGATTGTGGGCTCAGGTATAGAAGCTGATAGCGCAACCTACATTGACACCAAGGGGCAAGTAGTCAATTCTGGAAAAGTTACAACTTTTTCATCGCACTCGATAGTGTCTGAAAATCGAGTCTTTTTGGCTCCTCCCGGTTTCTCAGATGAATTTCTTCCGTTATTTGGTTGCGCTCTCTTAACGGGCGGTGGGATGGCTCTCAAATATGGCCAAGAGTCCAACATGTCGAGTATCTGCATCTTGGGATTCGGTGGAATCGGCTCTGCCGCTGCTTTAGTTCTACAGGGAATGGGCAAGGAGAACATAGCTGTCGTAGACCCAGGTCAAGAAAAATTGGACCTAGCTAAGCGGCTTGGCTTTGAGAGCACCTATCTCTCCATCCAAGATTCAAACCAAACTTACGACTTGGTAATTGAATCCTCAGGCACGGTTGAGGGCATCCAAAGTGGTTTTGAGAACTTGAACAACAGCGGAGTTTTAGTCTTTGCGAGCCACCCAGAAGAAGGAAAACGGATTTCCCTAAATCCTCATGATCTCATTAAAGGAAAGCGGATCTTTGGAACATGGGGGGGAGATATCAATCCAGATTCAGATATTGCAATAATTGCCAAATTTCTTCAGTCGAGTGGTTCAGATCTAAACTTGTTGCTTGGTCAAATCTTTACAATCGACCAGGTAAATCAAGGGATGGCTTACCTGGACTCCAGTAAACCGGGTCGACCACTACTGAAACCAAATGGGGTATGAGATGAAGGAGAAAGTCGAACAGGTTTTTGTCTCGGGTAAATTTCGTGTTATACACGCAGGTCATTTACGGCTTTTTAGAACCGCTTCGGAATTAGGAAAAAGATTAATTGTGGCTCTCGATGTTGAAAGTTTGACATCAGAGGAAATCCACTGGAGAGAGAGTATTCTGAAAAATATCGAATATGTTGACCAGGTCGTCGCATTTGACAAAAATCTTGAATCTTTAATTAGAAAAATCAAACCAGACATAATTATTAAAGGCCATGAATTCCGTGATGCCGAGAACGTCGAGGCCAAGGTTCTCGATGAATTTGGTGGGAAACTGGTGTTTACATCTGGCGCAAATTTCTATTCAGAAAGCGACTTAATTGGAAGTAATGATTCAGAATTCATAGAAAAACTCGCGAAATTACCCCAAGACTTTATGACACGTAACAATATTTCAACGAATCGAATTTTGAGCACTCTAGAAGCTTTCAAAGATTTGAAAGTATGCGTCATCGGAGACCTTATTATTGATGAATACATTAATTGTCACCCATTGGGCATGTCCCAAGAAGAACCAACTGTTGTGGTGACACCAGTTGATAGCCGCAGGTATTTTGGGGGCGCTGGAATAGTCGCCGCTCATTGTAGAAGTCTAGGATCAAGCACTTCATTCATTACAGTGACTGGAGAAGATGAAATTTCTGAATGGGCATCAGTCAAGGCTAAGGAATACGATGTCGAAACCTTCAGGATTATAGATAATTCAAGACCAACAACTCTGAAACAGCGCTTTAGAAGTGGCACACAAACGCTTCTTAAGATTAGCCACTTAAATCAAGACTACTTGGACAGACAGAAGGAGCAAACGCTACTTGATTACTTTAATCAAATAGCGCCTGAGCTAGATGTTCTAATATTTTCCGATTTTTCATACGGGGTGCTGTCTCAAAATATTGTCGGCGAAATTCTGAAAATTGCGGTGAAGGAAGGGATATTTGTGAGCGCTGATAGCCAATCGTCGTCGCAAATTGGCAATCTGGGTAAGTTTAAAAATATTGATTTGATATCAGCCACTGAGCGAGAAGCACGTTTAGAACTTAAAGATGGAACCTCGGGTCTTGTAGTAGTCACTGAGAGTTTAAGGACTCATTTAAGTGCCAAGTATTTGCTGCTGAAAATGGGTGGAGATGGTGTGCTGATTAGTGGCGAAGATGAGCATGGAAAAATGATTGCAACGGACGAAATTTCGGCAATTAACAAAAACCCACGAGATACTTCCGGTGCAGGTGACTCAATGCTTGCGGGAGCGAGCCTTGCACTTGCTTGTGGAGCTAGTGTTCAAGAAGCGGCATTACTTGGTTCTTTGCTGGCCGCCATTCAAGTTGGAAGAATTGGGAATATTCCAATTAGTCAAGAAGCTGTGAATTCTTTCCTGCAATTATGAGGGCACTATTACTTGCTGCTGGATTTGGCAGCCGACTTGGTGAACTAACATCCGAAACTCCAAAACCATTGATTCAAGTCAGGAATCAAGCGATATTAGGATTCTGTCTAGATCAGCTGGCCGATTCAGAGATAACCGAAGTTGTAGTGAACACCCATTACCTTGCGAGCCAAGTGGAAAATTTCCTTGGGGACTATGAGTCAGACCTGAAAATCATTCCGAGTTATGAAGAGAATCTTCTTGGTACCGCCGGGACCGTAAAGAAACATTTTGAATTTCTAGCAACTGGTGATTTTGTTGTGATGCATGCAGATAATTATTTTGTAGATCCATTAAGCAACTTCCTACATGCGCACAAATCAAGAAGAGTTGGAATGTATGGCACTCTAGGCACTTTTGAGACTGGAGACCCCAAAAACTGTGGAGTTCTTGTTTTAAATGAGGACAAGACAATTCTGGAGTTTCATGAAAAAGTAGAAAATCCGCCCTCTAAAATTGCGAATGCTGCAATCTATGCGTTCACGCCTAAAATCAAGGATGCATTATTTAGTTTGAACCAAGAGAATCCCGATATTAGCAAGCATTTAATTCCAGAGATTATGCACGGTCTTTGCACACACAATTTTAATGGATTGTTTGTTGATATTGGAACTCCAAAGGGATTGGCAATCGCGAACAATCACAACTAAACACTCATACGTTCTAACACAGAGAGTGCAATATGACGTCCAAACGGAATTGCTGCTGTCCAACCGGGAGAAACAGCATTCAGTACATGTGTAGATTTATCAGTATTTTCAACTAAAAAGTCTTGAACTAATTCCCCATTTCTTATGTCAATGAGCTGGCCACGAATCCCAGGACTTTTTTGGTGCCAGTCTTTAATTTGTTTTGCCTTCGGAACTAAGTACGCAGCGGAATCTACTAAGTTAGCCGTAAAAAGTTTTGGAACTTCATACTTCATCATAGCGAGGAGGTCATGCTTGTTTCCTTTGCTCAAACTATAAAGATTCTTTGCATAGTTGAGAATTTCAAGTGGACTCACGGAAGATTTAATTGAGTATTGATCCTTACCGATTATCGGCAAAGCTGAAGGACCGATTTTTACCTTGCCGTCAATTGTCATCGTGAAATGAACACCCAAAAACGGATTTATTGGATGGGGAACGGGGTACACCAAAGTTCTTATTGGGAGATTTACTAATGCCGTTTGTTTGTACAATCCCAAAAATGGCATTGTACGAAAGTTTTTGCCTAGACTGATTTGGTGTGCAATATCTAGCGCCCAAGCTCCACCCGCATTGACATAATACTTGGCATTTATTGGCTGATTGTTATTGAGCCATATTTCATTGTTAATACTAACTTTGGAATTAGATAAGAAACTAACCCCTTTATTTTCTAATTCTTCACGGATAGCTGAGTTGATTAAACTGGGATTTGAGATACTTGTGTTCGGAGACCAAAGGAATGAACCAAAAGTTTTCGCCAATGGCTCAAAATTTGATAGGTCTGAACTGGGCAATCGTTCAAGCTGCACACCGTTTGCTACGCCGCGGCGTAACAAAGTTTCAATCCGAATATCCTCATCTTCATTTTGTGCGACGACAACTTTGCCTACCTTCTTAAATGGAATTGAATGCTTTGAGATTAGTGACTCAAGCTCATCTCGACCTTCCCGGCAAAACCTAGCCTTAAGTGACTCAGGCGAATAGTAGAAACCAGCGTGGAGAACTCCAGAATTTCGAGCGCTTGCGTGGGAACCGAAGCTTTGCTCTTTTTCATAGACCGTGATTGAAAGTCCGGGCTCCTTTTCCAGAAGACCTCGGGCAATTCCCATTCCAATTGAACCTGATCCGACGATTGCAATATCTGGTTTACTCATACGCTAATACCACCACCAAATCGAGTAAATAGGTGACCGGGTCTGTAGAAGAATTGCGATTTGTCCGTTTTGTCCCCTTCCCGCGACAATCTAGACTGGGATTCGTAGAAGGGGATAGAGGCAGCGACGGCTGGCTCTGCAATACAAAACCGGTTAATGAAGGATCAAAAAGTGGCACTTAGCGTTTGGACAGTTGCTGAACTGGGGGCTTTTTACACTGAGCACCGTTCAG
>Ga0114959_10001565_pt1 | contig 19747 bp, 19 predicted proteins | sample C_130625_EF_Meta_FD_87317 | JGI IMG/M metagenome (GOLD analysis project Ga0114959, IMG submission 87317) | Freshwater microbial communities from Lake Croche, Canada to study carbon cycling - C_130625_EF_MetaG | ecosystem: Environmental > Aquatic > Freshwater > Lake | place: Lake Croche, Canada... | reverse complement strand
GCCAGAACAAACTCTCTATCAATTCATACAGTTGTCTCATTACAACAGTTTCATTACAACATTAGGATATTTTAGTTTAGGATACCGTAACGAGGTCACTGAAGAAGCTGTTGTTTACATTGGCCTCCATATTGGTGTATAACTTGCTCTTTTTCACAGTTATTTCCGTACCCTTTTTCTTGCCCATGGCGGGATTGAACTCCTCGTCCCCCTTGTCGCCCAGCTCGCGTGACAAATCCCAGAATTCTTTGGCGCCCAAACGGAATTGTTTGTTGTATTTCATGACCTCGGTTTCTTTTCATAATAGTATAAAAAATCGCCGGTGCCAAAGGTGACGCGGTTCTTGACGCTTCGGCTCATTTTGGCGGGGCACATGGATTCCTCTGCGGCAGCTTTTGCGATGGTATCGTATTCGCACAATACCATGCCATCCGTATTTTTCTTGACAATGGCGCATCCAGTGGACGAGGTGCGGTGATGCTTCACATCGCGTTTCAGTTTGATCCCATAGAATCCTTGTCCGGAACCTCCGCTTGACCACACCGTGTCAAAGAGCGTATAGGGACTACTCTTCAGGTATTGTTTGAGTTTCTTAGGGTCTTGGGCCTCGTCCACGGGTTTTTTCATGACGCGTTTCCAGTCCACATAGGCTTCCCAAATATCGGCAAATAGCATGGTGCCTGCAGGAGTAAAAACGCATTTTTCAAACACGGCCGTTTCTTCGTCGGATGTGACCGGTCCTTTTTGGTACACGATGGGTTTCAACACGACTCCGAAAAATCCCAACACTACTTGGTCTTTGGTTTGCTCTGTCAAGCGACCGTAAACGAATCTGCGTTTGAGATAGTCCGTAAATCCTTGTGTGATTTCTTTCTTAGCTTCCTGGCAGTGTAACCGGTACTGTCCAACGATGTCCTTGGCTGATACTTGCACATCGGGTCGGACAATACAATGGTCTTGAATGAAGGCGTCAAAACGTTGGAGCATATCTTGGTTGTCCAAGAGGAGGGGGGTCGTGGCAGGTATCATTTCGTTGAATTCGGTCTGGGTACCTTCGTCGTGAGTGGGAACTTTGGTGACGAGTTCGTGACCATTCTCCATAAAATAGTGGAGTTGTTTGATTTGTTCACTGCGTTCAGATATATTGGTATTTTTCATTATTTTGTACATGTTGTATTCGGCGAGAATGCATGCAATTGCTTCTTCGGCGTTCATACAAAATACCTCACTGTTCACACGAAAGGGGGCGAGTTTGTCATGGATGGAACGTTCAAACGTTTTGAGGTTGATGCCATCGTCTATCTCTTTTTGAAAGACCACTTGCCCGCGTGGACTGATGGTCTTATACGGTATAATACGTTCGGCAATGCATTGAGTGATGCCAATTTTCAACAACGTATGTTCTTTGACCAGCATGTCGGTGTTGTAGACGTAGATTATGGGAACTTTGCGGGACATTTCCATCAAAGCCATTTTTTCATTGGCTTGTTCTAATTGTAAACGCAATTCGTTGGTTTCTTCCAACACGATGGTTTGCAACAGTTCTTCCAATTTGATGAAATATTTATGGATTTCATGAGCTTTCTTGGTATTAGCTTTGATGCATAGCATTTTGAATGTTTCAATATTCAATAAGAAGGACTGTCTATTTTGGCCTCCACGTCCCTCTTTCGTTTTATCCTGAATATTCGGGATCAAAAAATCCACTCCTTCCTTGTAGTACTTTTCTAATAGATACTTTGCATGATATTTTTGTTGAAAACCTAACCATTGCCATATGTTGTCCAGGTCAATCACAAAGTCGTTGGTCGGATGATAATTCAAAAAACAGTACAATGATGCTACAAACAGCTGTTGTTGTTTTTCGGTGAACGTTTCTTTGACCCGGTTAATGAATCGGTTGTTATAGTCTCCTTTGAGACGAGTGATAGGATTGGTTTCTAGGAGAGCGACAAAATTCAGGGAGGTATCCATTGCTGATATGGTATCTATAGGGTGGGCCTCTTTATATCGGTTTTTATTTTTAAAGCGAAAAATGAATGTTGAAACATTCAAGTAATGACTCATTTTATTTTGGCCCCATATTGGTAAGTAGTTTCGCTCCCGAATATTCGGGAGCGAAACTACTCATTTTATTTTGGCCTCCATATTAGTATGTTAATTCGCTTTATAAAATTATAAAGCAAAACGACTCGCTCTGCCCCCGGCTACCACTTGCTCTTTTTCACAGTTATTTCCGTACCCTTTTTCTTGCCCATGGCGGGATTGAACTCCTCGTCCCCCTTGTCGCCCAGCTCGAGTGACAAATCCCAGAATTCTTTGGCGCCCAAACGGAAATCCGGGCGGTTCTGGGCCTTGTACCAAAATATTTGTTCACTGATCTTGTTGCTTTTGACGTTGTTATTGAGCACCAGGCACTCGTAGTTCTCCGTGGTCTGGTCCATCACTTGACAGAAAGACTCAAAGGTCGGAAACATGGACGCATAGTTCTCGTAGATGATTTTGCGGTTTTTCAAATAGTTCTCACGTAAAATGAAGACATAATCTATATTTGTCCGCAAATTTGGAGGTATACCGAGCGGGTACTGCATGGTAATGATCAAAAGTACCTTCCAGTGACGTCCATTCATGAAGAGAAGTCGCATGAGCTTGTCGCGTGACCATGAAGCGTCGTAGAGGCAATCGTCCAGGATGACAAAGGTACGGGGGTCAATGGAGGACTTTTTGTATAGCTCAATTTCTTTGTTGACCTGTTTTAGGACGGCTCGTTGGCGACGCAAGATGTTCTCTATGAGCACCGTATTGTACTCGTCGTGGATGAACAGTTTAGGCACGTGGGCGGCATAGAAACCGTTTCCGGCTTCGGTCCCGGACATCACGGTCCCGATGGGAATGTCTTGGTGATGCCACAATAGGTCACGTACCAAGAAAGTTTTACCCGTGTCACGACGTCCAATGAGCACAATGACCGGCCCTTTGTTCTCGTCGGGCCGAAATGTGATCCAACGCATGTCAAATTTCTTCAACTGCAGTTCATTCGCCATGGCGAAGATTTGCAAAATGGGGTACCGTGGGCGTATACAATACTCCGATATTCAGCCTCGTATAATCAAGCGCAAGGCCTAGCTCGTTGAATCGTCACCATATTTGCGTACACCAAACCATCTAATTTTCATAAACGCAAGGTATAACAGGTCGGTCGGTTCATATATGTCTAAATCTATGTCCAAGGCTGGGAAGGAGCATCGTGCTGCTGGCGCCGCCGGCAGTCCGAATGACCATGCTCCCACCTCCCCTTACGCCTTGTATTATGCCAAACCGACACCCATTCAATTGAGCGATTTTGCGTCTCCTGAACCCACCAACGACCCTCATCATTTAGGCGATTCCATTTCCCAATTGCAACTTTATGTGCCCCTGTATACTACCTTTTTTGAACTCAATGCCGACAATTATAACCGTGTTGGACTAAACCATCGCTACCATGCGAAAACTCAGCATTCGGTCACAGATTCCCTTCAATCGCACCAAGAGTGCCCCCAAGAAGTGTTTATCAAATTCTCCCCCCTCTTGGACCCGATCAAATACATGGTGGGTAAATACGCGACGCATGACCCCCGACTGAAAACCCTGCCTCAGTGGGGGTCCACGCGCGACGATTGCCACGAAAAAATCCTGAATCCGACCAACGCCTCGTATGTGGATGCCTTTTTCTGTTACCTGTCCAGTGTGGTGAAAAACCATCATCATTTTGTCCATGCCATGGACTACTACGGGAGCTACCTGGGCATCCAACGCCGGTACAAAATGAACGTGGAGGAGGACCTGGCTTACCTCACCAATTCCCCCTATTTCTTGGCCAATTTAGGCAAACTGATGGTTCTGGAAAATGCCCCCGACAACGCCGTGCCCTTTACCAACGCCTCGTCCCGGGCCGCGCGTACCAAGCTGGAGATTTCTGACCAAGAATCCCCCTCACTCACCTTGGAAAGCTTGGTGGAAAGCTTGGACGTGGTAGAGGTAGATATCGCGCCCCAGGAACCGTCGGATTCCGCCGACCTGGATCTGGTCTATCACAAAGTGTCTTCGGAGGCCCTGGCGACGTCGGATACCGAGAGCGAGCATAGTGAGCACGAAGAAGACAGTGACACCGACACGGAAGAATATTACCAAGAAGGTCAAGACAGCACGGATGACGATCAAGACCAAGACGAGGACGAGGACGAGGACGAGGACGAGGACGACGAGACCGAGGAGGAGGACGAGGACCTAGAAGCCATGGTCTATATTTACGACTTTCCAGTGCAACTGATTTTCCTAGAAAAGTGCGAGCACACCCTGGACCACCTGTTTATTCAAGGCCTCTCCGACGACGAAGCCGCTTCTGCCCTTTTCCAGGTCGTGATGACTCTCTTGGTCTACCAAAAGATGTTCCGATTCACCCACAATGACTTGCATACCAACAACATCATGTATGTGAGCACTCCCGAAACTCACCTTACTTACCGGTACCAGGGGACATATTGGCGGGTCCCTACCTATGGGCGTATTTTTAAAATCATAGATTATGGCCGCAGCATTTACAAGTACCAAAAACGTATCTTTTGCAGTGACAGCTTTGATTCCGACGGCGACGCGGCCACTCAGTACAATTGTGAACCGTTTTTCAAAGCCTCTAAACCCCGGTTGGAACCCAGCCCCAGTTTTGATCTTTGTCGTCTGGGCTGCAGTATTTACGATTTCGTATTTGACGACAATGACGTGGTCGCCAACGAGGCCATGACCAAGACCGAACTGCAACGCACCATTCAACGGTGGTGCACCGACGACCAAGGTCGCAATGTGCTGTACAAGAAACACGGTCAAGAGCGCTATCCGGGGTTCCGTCTCTACAAGATGATTGCCCGCACCGTCAAACAGCATACCCCCGAGGCGCAGTTGTCCGACCCTTGGTTCCAACGTTACCGGATAGACGAACCGCCGTCACCCAATGAGGCGGCGGTCATGGATGTGGACACGTATCCGACGTACATGTGAGTCTGTAGTACTTCATTCTTGGTGAAATGCGCCAAGCATGAAATGAAATATATAGGATCTTTTCCCTACCAGGATATTTAGGCCGTCTTGGTATTCCGGCGTCCTCGCTTCTTCATAGTCTGTCGGGCCTGACCGCCGTACCCCATATGAATGAGGGGATTGTACGTTTCCTTCAACGTTTTTTTGCCCCGGATGTTACTCGTGACCAGATACCGGCGTTCGCCCATTTGGTTGGCCGTATGGACATGTATAGCATGTCCCGGTTTCACACTGCGTCCATGCTTGCGTAAAAATGTGTAGGCCGACGCCCCTTGGTCTCCGTCCAGATCCCAGGTCTTTCTACTGCTGCGTTTTAGTCCCTGGGGCACCCGACGTTTCGTAGACATGTTTACAATAAGGTCATACTAAAATCCCGGGGCATCCGTGAAGATTTCCGGGGCCGCCAAGGCCGGCATCGGGACAACGCGGCTGCTCGTAACCATGCCCATGAATCCTTGGATGGTATTGAAATAATTTCCGTACAAGAATACCGACACGCAGGCCACCATGAACACCAAGATGGTGTCACGAACCATGTATTTGATCGGCTTGGTCTCCCGGTCAATGTATTTCATTTCTAACAATTTGACCACGAAAAAGAGCAGCGAAGCGAAAATGGGGATGAAAAAATCCATGGTCGTATACGTTTTTAGGGCATGTGTTGCGGTATGAAATGAACGCGTCGCCGTTGATCCTATACTGTCCTTTGGATTAGGTTTCAAATCTCTTCCATGCCGAGCATGGCCAGGGTCATGGGTGCTGCCGCAGTAGCGAAAGCTGCCGGCTCGGCGGGAGCGTCCAGGTCTACAATGCCTAAATCGTCCATCCCCATGTGAAGCTTGTCGGTATGTATCCGTAGACTGTCGGTTAAGGACGCGTCTTCGGCCAGCTTGGTGACCAAGGCCTGCGATGCGACGGTTTCGCCTAAACGTTCAATGGTTCGCGCGGTGGTTTCTTGGTCGGGGACGGGGCGGGCATCCAGGGCGGCGTCCAGTTCTTGGAAAGAGGTGACGGTGAGGGAGTCTTGGGGCATGTCGGTCACTTTAGGTTCGGTGACCGGCATGTCGTCCACGATGGAAGGAATCTTGGTTGTCTCGGTGGCGGCGCCGCCGGCCACTTCGCCACCTTCACTGGAACCCGCCACCACGGGTTCGGCAATCGGCTCTATGGTGACCTCTTCTTCGGCCTCCACGCATTCGTCCATGTAGGCCCGGATGATTTCCTCGGTCGGAATGCTTTCCCGGATGGTGGTCAATATGCACTCTTGGATGATGAGTTCCGTCTCCCGCGCATTCTTCTGCATTTGTAACGGACTGATTTGATGCTCAAACAAATACACATTGGTGTAGATTTTCCGGGCCACGTGGATGTAGACCTTGTGGATGAAATGATCCAATTTAGGAATCGTAATGTCAATCTTCTTCTGACGGTTACCGACGCGGATGCAGGTGAGGACCTTGAGTTGAATGATGTGCACGCAGGTGATGAGGTCCTCCAGGTAATTGCACCCACTGCGTTCAATGATCCGTTTCCGCTCTTCCTCCACGATGACCGAATTCCATTTAGGAATGCGGGTCAGGAAATTCTGAAAGGTCATTAGGTATTTTTCCGTTTCCCCTGATTCCAGGCATATTTTCCACGACTCGTTGAAGATGGAGCGGATCCCTTCTACGACCAAGGGGCAAAAAATGCTGACCAAGCGACTGCACCATTCGTTGCGAGATTCTTGGAGATTAGACAAGACAAAATCGTCCATTGCCCCAATAGATGCTATAGGAGCATATTCTCCAGGTCCGATTTTGAACTCACAAACGTGAAATACAGGAGATAAAACATCAGCATCTTTTCACATCTAAAATCGGGTTTGATGCGGTGAAACGCCATAGCGATATGGTGATGAAGCGGCATGTGTTCTTGCGCGGCGTTCGCCTCACTCGCCGCCAACCAGTCATTGGCCGACCATCCGTCTTCGCACCATTGCACGGCAGAATGAACCAGAGTGGCCCCGCAAGCATGGGCAGGTTCTTGTGTAATGGACTGAGTCACGGCTTGGTAAGCGGCGACTATGTCGGGGGGAACCGCCGATTCCCCGTCACTACCGGTGGCAACATAGATTTCGCAGAACCGGGACAAAATGGGGTTCAGCAACCGTTCCTTGTTTTCTACCAAGATGAAGAACCGGGTATTATGACTAAAGAGTTCTATGCACCGCCGCAAGGCGGACTGGGCATCAATCGTGAGACTGTCGGCATTGAGTAGCACAATGGACTTGAAATTCGCCCCGTGATTGGATTGTATATGGGCTTTTGCGAAGAATTTGAGTTCTTCCCGGATGAATTTGATGCCTTTGCCGTGACAACATTCCACGGTCATGACGTGGGACTTCATCTTGACGCGGTCACCTTGGTAGATGTGATGCAGGAACTCGTTCAACAGGCCGCGTTTTCCCGACAGGGATTCCCCGTGGAAAATAATATTGGGAATCTTCTTGGTCGTCAAAAAATACTGGAGTTTGGCGCGAATGTCGGCATGGTTGTTTTCCCGCGACATCTGGCGGTTCCTATACAGGGTACAACCCGGAAATGTTCTATATGTGTATTTTATAGTACTACCTATGGTCCAGTTTTTGGAATATGTGTTGTTTCCAGCGGCGGTAATCCTGGCCCTGGACGCGGTGTATTTGTCCGTGACCCGGACGATGTACGAGGACCAGGTGCGTCGGGTGCAAAAGTCGGCGATGGTGTTGAGACTGGGTTCCGTGGTGGCTTGCTACGCCTTGCTCATTTTCGGCTTGGTCTGGTTCATCCTGTTGCCTGGTCGTCCCGTGTTGGATGCCTTCCTCTTGGGTTTGGTCATATACGGCGTGTATGAGACGACCACGTATGCCGTCCTGAGTCAGTGGGATATCCGTTCGGTCGCGATTGACACGGTGTGGGGCGCGGTTCTGATGGCTGCCACGACGTGGATCACCTACCGGGTCTGGGGTATGCCCAAGCGTTAGGCCAGCTTGTTTACCTTGACCATCTGCTTGGTCAAGATATACCGTTCATGGTAGAGAGTACGCCGACGCAGATTGCAGGTGAGACAGGCAATTTGCACGTTACCGCGTATATGACCGAGGTCGTTATTTATGCGTTCCAGGGTCCATTGCCGGGGGTCGCGTACTTCTTTGTAGAGGACCGAGGTGGGGGCGCGGCAATAGAAACACGCCAGCTGGCAGTCACATAGCAAGGCGAGCACATCGTCTAAATCCACGAATCCTTGGGGGGTCCAGCGGGTCTTCAACACGTCTTGGTATTTGTAACCAGCAATTTTTTGTTGGAGGTGGGACCGTAACACGGGGATCCACGCCGCCGAACTGTCCGGGGTATCGCGCAGTTCTTGGACACATTTTAGCTGTACTTCGGACTTGGTGAGGTCCAGTCCGGGGTCGGCGACCCCCCGTGACCAAGCCCGAGTATCTATGACCACGCGATCCCGATGAGCAGGTTTGGGATCTTTTCTTTCTTGGTGACCCCGACGGGGGTCCTTGGTTCTTGGCTCATTCACCCGGACTACTTTCACGTTATCGTTCATCCCACCGAAGCCGTGTTACCTTTCTGTAACCCATATAGAAGAAATATCCGTATAGAAAATATACAGTCATGCAGACGACCCCTGAAGATAATACGACACCCACCCCCGAGACGGAACCTTTGGTCCAGGAACCGGTCCCGACGGAAGACGTCAGCGGCAATATGACCGCCCCTGAGGGGGAGGTTCAGGCTCCGTCCATGGATACCAGCGGCAATGAAGAAGGCGGCTTGACCGTTTCCTTCGTAGAATCCGGCGATGTGAGTGGCAATGACCTATTGACTACGATGCCCGACATGTCCGGTACCCTTTTATCGGTGGAAACTCCGGCGCCCATTCCGGTACCTACGATTCCTGATAGCTGTTTGGCGGCTTGGGACAGTTTTACCAATTATATGATGAACCATGATGTGAACACCATGTATGCTTTCCGGGTAGAGAAGCCTTGCATGAATTTAGCGTATAATCTGTATAACTATATGGCGACGAACGACGCCATCAAGCAAATCTTGATCATGAACCATGATATGGGGTACACGTCGGAATTGTTCCTAATTGTGCGTCCGGGGGTCCATGTGACCCATTACAGTTGCGAACCGGTGCCTTACCGGAATGTGGTGGCCGATTATTTGTCGGGTCTTTATCCGGGGCAGTACAGCCATGTCAATGACATCTTGGATGGTCAATATGGTCTGTTTCAGTTCAGCGAGCTTTTTGATTTCATGTTGATTCATGGAGAGACCGCGACTGAACCCATGGTGTATTCCTTTTTGTCCCGTGCCATGAACTATGGTCATCCGGCAACCATTGTATTTTTGACCTATACCCCGGCTTTTACGATGCCTCTCCCGGGACCGATGTTGGACATTTCCGGTACGGAGGTCGCGGGCACCGATGTGTCCGATGCCGAGATGCCCATTGTCGACATTACCGGGGCCAGCCCGGTCACGAATCCGGCATTGTTGGCTTGGCAAACCGCCATCAACAACGGTCTCATCCAAGAATTAGGTCGCGACGAGACCAGCTCGTCTGGCGCGTATTTTGTTTGGGGTATCATGACATCTGTCACTGTCACCGAAACCCCAGAGCCTTCCCAGCCGGTTCTTCCGGCGATTATGGATGTTTCAGGTGCGGGTGAGATGGAGAACATTGACATTTCTTTGCCTAAAGCCTCGGAAGAGACCCCGGCCCCCGAAGAGACCCCGGCCCCGACCACGGAAGAGACCCCGGCCCCGGCCCCGACCACGGAAGAGACCCCGACCACGGAAGAGACCCCGACCACGGAAGAGACCCCGGCCCCCGAAGAGACCCCTGCACCCGCCTCCGAGGAAACCTCCGCCCCAGAAAATGCCTAAATCCCCCATCCCCCATCCCCCATCCCCAAGGGAATGTATAGGATCACTTCCGAAGCATGATTTAGAGATATTTTTCTATATGATTCTAACAAGCGCAAAATTGAATCATATAGATGTTTCCATTCAAGACCCCTACGAATCAGTTTCTACAGGTAGAAAACGCCATACGTGACTCCAAGACCAAGCAAAAGAAGGAAAACGACGATAAGTTGGTGATGCGTTCGTCACCCAAGTTATACGCTACGTCGTCGTCCACCGCCGAATTTTCGCTCAATGCGATTGATAAGTTGTTGGAGACGGAAAAAAACCACAATAAGACCGAGTCCTGGAACAAATTAGACAAGTCGGTCAAGATCCAGAAACTGCATACCTTTGCCGAAAAATACGGCAAGGACCACGGATTGCCCATGAAGGATGTCAAGGCCCTCAAACAATTCTTTGTGGATTGCGTGGATAAGAACCGGTTGTCCAAGACCAAGGACCTCATTTACGACAAGGAGGCCAACGAAATCGTGGGGATTCCGTCGCTGCATTTCCAGACGGCTACGCATCATTTTACCCTAAAGAACATTGATCCTAAACGGGTCTCTACACTGAAAGCGCTGAACCCCAAGGCATTTTCTAAGATCAAAGAGGCACGTGGTGGGTCCGAAGAGGGGTCAGACCCGGCGACGACCGAGCGCACTGAACAAAAAATTGAATCGGTGTGTCCACATGAACAGGAAACTGCATAAAAGTATTCTGTCATAACAGTATAATGTCGTCTTCTCAGCAGATATTGAGTTTATACAAGTCGCGGGTCACCATCATTGAGTTGTTACGGACCTTGCAGTACAATGTCCAGGATTACGAATCCTTCAGTATCAATGAAGTGGACGCGATGAGTAAACACGCCCAGTTGGACATGTTGATTGAGCACGCGTCGGAGAAGAAAAAGGTCTACATCAAATACGTTTCGTGTGTGCGGCAAGGAAATTTAGACAATATTGTGGACGACCTCTTTATTTCCGAGACGGTTTTAGATAAACGCACGGATACCCTGATTCTTATTTCCGACGACGAACCCAACGACATGATTCGGTCCAAGGTGGAGTATTTGTTCAACCACGACGGCATCTTTGTGGTTATTCATAACATCAAACGTCTCCAGTTCAATTTGCTCAAACACAAGGACGTGCCGCCGGTCCGGGTCCTCACGGAAGAAGATCAGACGGAACTCATGAAAAAATACCGCATTGATGCCAGTCAATTGCCCAGTATCTCGCGATTTGACCCCGTGTCCTTGGCGATTTGTTTGCGTCCTGGACAAGTATGTGTTTTCAAACGCAACAGCGTGGTCGCACTGGAGACGGAGTTTTACCGAATTTGTGAATAACTTGTCTAGCTAATATAGTAAGAAACCATGGACGGATATTTGCTATCGTACAACCCCAATGATTTTTTTTGGGTGTCGGTGCAGAATCAATTTGATTTTACCCAATGCCCCCGTATGTTGGATTCAGCATCTTTGCGAAAGAAAGGCAGTGGTGCCGGGGTCACCCCGACCCCTGGATCGCAATGTCCCGTGGTGACGTGTCCTGCCGTTCCGGTCACTACCAATTCTCCTGCTCCGGGTTCAACCCCCTCACCTACACTGAACCCGACTTACCTCTTCAATCAACTGTATATGAATGCACATACGCCGACACAGGCCGCGACTAGTGGAGATATTACGGGGGATTTCGCCAAGCAGTTGTGTAAAAACCATGCCGAGAGCCAGAAACTCTTGGCATTACAGGATAACCTTTCTACCACACAAGCCCGGTTTAGTGATACCCACTACGATATGGGTAACCAGATTCAAGGTATCGTGAATATGGCGGTGGGTATCGTGATTGCATGCATCGTGGGTGGTGTGGCCGCCCGGGAATAAATCTCCAGATTGTATAGTATTTTCGCCCCCATCATGTTGCAATTGAACTCGGATACAGTGAATACGTCCATTTTCTCAGATGTGTCGTCGGTATTTACCAAATTGCAAAGCTACGACACGGCCTACATGAACTATATGATGTGTCTGGAGTCCAATCCGAAATACTCTCTGAACGCAGCAGGTAATCCGCATTATCAGCGCGACCCCTCTCGTAATTACCTGTATAATGCGGACAGTTGCACGCCGCCAGATCCGAGCCAGCTCATTGCTCAAATACAACATTTGCAACGGGAGATCCAGACCGTCTCCAGCACGGTCACCGCATCTCCAGGGACCACACCGAACCCCGATGTGGCCCAGACGTACAACACGGTCTTGCAGTTGCGCAAAGAATTGGACCGCAAACTGAGCGAACTGTACCAGATGAAGAACAGTGTACCCGAGAGCAAATACCAAGACGTGGATTCGGCGATTTACGCGACGTTGTTGTGGGCAACTTTAGCGACCTGTCTCATTTATTACATTACCACACTCTAAGTACGACCCACATTATCATATACATCTAATGTATATGATAAACACATGTCCGGTATTTCGTCTCAAGTGAAAGCCAACATTATATCGCCGGCACAACAGTACAATGACACGCATAAATATCAGTCCTTTGAACTGGACATCACATCGGCACCCAATATTTTAGGAAATTACCGCAAGAATGAGATTGGGTTCATTGTTCCTATCCACGGTCAGCCCCCGATAGACATGGCCCTCTTTGACCATAATTTGTACGATTTTCCTACCGCCCAACTGGCCGTAGAAACCTACTATGCGCAACAGTTGCAGCGGCAGCATCAGTATTTCCAGGCGAACAAACTCAAATACTTGGCATTGCCGGGTCTGGGATTCCAAGTCTACACGGTGCCGATGATGTCCACCACGTGGGATGCGAATTATTTCGCCAAGGCGCTTAAATCCGGATTCACCCCGGTCACCCTCGGCAACAGCGACCAGTTTGCCTCGCTCACCACAGCCCTCTCTGGGTACAATACCGCGGGTCTGAATACCCAGTTTTTCGTGGAATGGTTCGGGTATTTTTATCCTCCTCAGACCGGGCGTTACGGGTTCACGACCCAAACGGGACAAACGGCCTATTTATGGGTAGGCGACGTGGCCCTCACCAACTATACCTTGGACAATGCTGTCCAGACAGGAAATGTATTGGATCAAATCACGATGGTTCAGGGCACGTATTACCCGATCCGTATTCAGTACGGGTCCGCGGTCGGTAAAGAGGCGACTAATACCCTCGGACTCACCATCACCTTCAACGGGGCGGCATTGACAGGAGAGGCGAATCACGGTCAAGGGGTCTTGTTTGCGTTGGCGGAGAACACGTCGCGGCGGGCGCCGTATGAGCCCATACAAATCCACTATGCTCTCACACAAACGAGCCAAGATGCTGCCGCCGCTAACTTGTACAATTTGTATGTGAGTCCGTTTAACATATTGAACAATTACATCTACAATCAACGGGTACGGGGCGCCAAGTCCAATAGCAATCTGCTTTACAGTTCCGTGGTTCTCTTGTCGTGCCGTACCAATGACCCGGCTTCCCTCGCGATCCGACCGAACGGCGACGTGGTTCTCCAGAACGCCACCTCATCGGCCACTCTGGTCAATGTAGGAACGGTGTCTGCCGACACCTACCTGGAACTGCGGGCCGGCAACCTGTATGCGGTCAATCCTCCCTCCACGAGTAGCCACTGGGACATCTTGAGCGACCCCAAGTTTAGTCAGGCGAGCAAGACGGCGATGCAAGACAATTATGTTGCCGCCAGTGTCAATACCACATGGTCCAATCGGTACATTGCTGCCTATAACCAAGGCATTGTGGGTTCGCGGCTGCCGGTGGGAGCATCCTTGGACGTAAGCAACGCGCTCTACAGTTCGGACGGCATGTCGGTCCTGTATATTCAAGGCAATGAACTCGTCTTTTTGACCTCCCGGGAACCCGAACGCACACGCCAATATACGAGTGCGACGGATGCCCCCCGTACGTTTTATTTATTGAGTGCCAACGGTGATTTGAAACTGGGAAGCACCATGTTGGTGGATACCAGTGCGGCCACCTTGCAATATGTGCCGATGGGCGGCAATGTGCTCCAGTACGGAACGGATTTCGTCGCCTATTCGGGGCAATATTCGTTCCCTCCTAATCTGACAGTGGCCGACAACAGTCCGAATATGTACGTGAAATACGACAACATGGACCAGACTGAATGCCAAACCACCTGCGTGCAGCATCCGAAATGCAGTCATTACTATAGTTATCAAACGAGCGACGGGGTCGCACATTGTGTGGTGGACACCAACAATGACGCACCCAGGTACCTTCCCAACAATCCGGCCATGGGAATTCAAGCTGCACAAGGTAATAAGGGAGGTTCTACGCTGCATAAACGCCGCAAACAGATCAATTCCACGTGTAAAATCAACGTATATGAGGCCACGTACCAAACCATGGACACCGAAGACGAATACCTTTCGTACGGATCCTATACCATCAATTACAATCCTTACGACCCAGCTCCAGACCAAGAAGGACCCTGTGGAATTCCGAGCATTGCCAACAGCATTCATATGTTCCAGTATGGTTCGCCCACGGGGCCCCCTTCTGCGACTAAAGCGGCGACCCCTTCTGCAACTAAAGCGGCCAAAGAGGGCTTTGTTCCTGGCTACAACCCGACCCCTTGCCAATCGTTGAGCGGACCCCAGTGTGTCCAAGACATTCAGAATAACATTGCGGCGGTCAATGCGGCGTACCAAGCCAACCAAGCGACCAACACCGAGGTGAACGAAAAATACAACCAGTTGACCGACGTCATTTACAACCAGTTTGCGCCTAAATACAACAAAATCAACGGCAACCCCCAGTATGACGCGATTGACCCCGATGGTCGTCTCTCGGGAACGGATCAGGTGAGCCGTACCTCGCTCCTAAACGGGATGATTGAGGATGTCAAAGATACGATGATGCGCCAGAACACGTACTATATTTTGACCAATATTTGTGCGGCTTCGCTCTTGGTCGCATTTTTTGCCTTGGTGCCGGAATAAGGTCTGTACCCAAAAAATATGCCCAGTGTCTATAGGATCGGTACCGTCTTATCACCCATTTACATTGAATATGTCCTCTGCTACCGTGACAACTGCCCCGATCATTACCTTGGTTGCTACGCCTTCGGCGACTCCTGCCACCACAGCCCCGACCCAGAAGACGACCCCTGCCACCACGGCCCCGGCCCCGAAGACGACCGCATCCGTCACCTCCATGCCAACCTATGTCCCTCTACACGGTCCTATCACACCCAACCCTGTGGCGATGGACCCATCCACACTCATGAATGTTCTGAGCAATTATTTAGTGAACTCCCCGCTCATTCATAACAACATCGGGGACTACAATCATGTGGACGACCAAATAGACAATATTAATCAGCAACTGAGTAGTATCAATAATGCACTGGATAATCAGACGACGGGCAGCATTCTGTCTCACCAAGACAGCGTGGCGACCATTGTCAATACCGAGATGAATCGCCTCAACAGCAAGCAGCAGAGTATTGATTCCGCCATGGCCACGCAAAAACGCATGTTGCAGATGAACGATTCGTATTTGAAGCGGCAGCAGGTGTACATGCGCATCATGATTGCCATCGTCATCGCCTTGGTCATCTTGATTGTCTGCAAGGTGCTGTCCGGGTATTTCGGCGACGACAGCGGCATCAACGTCTTGTTGTCCATGATCTCTATTTTAGTCATTGTGTTTGTCGTCATTTATTGCGGATGGGCCCTGGTCATGATGTGGCGCCGCGACCCCATTTACTACGACCAACTTCACTACATCCCCGACAACCAGCCAGCCACCTTGACCGGAAACACCGGCCTTACCGTGGGTCAAATCGTTTCCGCAGGCGCCGTCGGCGCCGCCGCCGGCACCTATTCCTGCATCGGTTCCGCCTGCTGTTCCCCCAACCAAGGCACGGTATGGGATCCTTCCATGAATGCCTGCATCAAGGAGGGTTTCGCACAAGGTCCCGGGAGCATTCCCACTTACGACGCGGACACTCGGGTCTATGCGCATTACGCCTAGACACGTACCGGAAAACCTCTGAATATAGTAGAGTTGGTATTCACGATGGAAGACACATGGACGTTTCAATGGATGGGAACAGGGGTCACGACCAAGAACGGCGACGCGCGTCTCATCAAGCAAAACACCACGGTCACCCTGATCCCGGCGCATATGAACGATACTTACCATATGCCTGCCTGGGAAATTACCGTGACAGCGGCCCCCTATACCGCATTCACCACCACGACCAGTGTGAACGCAGTGGCCCAAGGCATTTATGTACCCGACCAAAATTATTTTTTCCCGGTCAATCTTCAGACGGCCCACGGGGTCATTACCAAACAGTTTTATCTGTTTCTGACCACCCAGGGTAAATTCATGGGTCTATTCATTTCGGAAGAAGGCATTGCGCAGATGCCTCTCCATGAACGCAAGCTGTTGTCACTCTATTGGGACAATACCCAGGTGCCCCCCAATACGAGTTTTAAGTATGTCGTCAACGGGGAAACTGCCCAAAGCAGTTGGTATGTGATCACCTCTCTGGCCGACGCCATCATTGCGTTGCCGGACAATCAGTTGCAATACACGTCCTCTCATAACACCCCGGGGCCCCCCAAAAACAGTACCGAGCCCAACGAAGTGTTGCTACAGCGTTTGGTCAATGAGAACCGACAAATTGACGACTATATTGATCTGTTGACGTCCCAGCAATTGACCGACGTGAAAAAAATCCAGTACCAAGCGAACCAAACCGACCAGTTGTCACTGGCCTTTACGATACTGTTTTACGGTTACTTTGTCCTATTATTCATCGTGGGATATATGATCTTCATCACGAACACGTCTTGGTCCATCGTGTTCAAGATAGTCATGGCGGCCATCCTCATCTCCTACCCCTTTTTCATCGTCGCCTTGGAGTATTACCTGGTGAAATACGGTTCCATGGTGTATAATTATGCCATCAATCATCCCATCGGAAACGACCCGGTATCGCGTAATGTCAAAGCCGCCACCACGGTGCAACGACCTTATGATGGTATGGTGCCCCTGGCACCCATCTCGTAAAAAAAAGAGGGGTAGAAAGGCAGAGTATGTTTATGGTTGCATGAGAGGAAAGATGGGTGCATTGGTCTGTCGGGTCAAACAAATAGGCGAGGGGAACGACGAAGGAAGAGGAGAAGACGAAACGACTGGACCACCTACCCGGGCAATGTAGCGCATGAGAGCCAGATTGGGGATCATATACCTGACTTGGATGATTTCCCCCGTGACAGGGCTTTGGTCATTGGTCGTCAACCACGCCTCAATCGCCTCGCGCTCATAACTGTAACCGTCCGCTATGACGACGGGATGGACCATTATTTTTCCCGTGAGGGGACAAATAATGTGACGATAGGCTCGGATACGTTCCATAGTGTTCATGTCAAAGATGAGTATAGGATCTGTCTGTTTCCCGGGATTTCCGCAATTCAATTTTACGAAGCCCGGATTTTCGGTCCTTACGTCTAAAGTTCCTCCAGATTGACCATTTCGGTACCTTCCATCATGGAGTTCGTATGGATGCTACCGTCGTCGCTGTATCCGCCACTATGAACGCTGTTTTGGTTCTTGAAACGCACCCCGCGCCAGACCCCACAATCCAGTTTGCCAAACCGTTTGGTAATTGCTTCGGCCAGTTCGCGAATGTTTGGCACCTTGCCGTTGTAATTGATGCTGTGCCAGTCTTTGAACCGTGCCGCCACCATTTGCTTTTGGACACACGACGTCTCACAATGTTCCATGGTCTCCGTCATGAACTCGCCCATGATGTCCTGGCGGTCCAGGTACGAATTGCTGGAGGTCATGACCCGGGCGCAGTCGTGGACGTTGCCATTCTTGGTAAAGGCGTGTTCCACCAACATGGCGGCAAATACCGTCTTCCATACGTCAAATTTTTCTTTGATTTTCTTGTCCAGCTTGTACTGATGCGGTTTCTCGGGGTCCGTCGTGACCGGATTCTCCGTAAAGAGCGATTCAAAGTCCACGACCCGAATACGACGCCGCGTGCCGTGGTCTTGGCTGCAAATTTCCATAAAGTAGTTGGAGCAGACGACGAGTTTGAACTGCGGGACAAAGGTCACCATCTGCGGCATGTACGGTGCCCGGGCCTGAATGGGGTCGCCTCCCGTCACTTGTTTCATGATACCCTCGTTGATGCGGTCCCCCTTGGACGGCTCTTGCATCACGGCAAGTCGGGTACCCTTGAGCATCACCAATTCGGGCGCCAGACCCCCAATTTTGGTCCTTTGCTGCGTCAAGAGGGTGAGGGGTACGTCGCCTTTGTAGTCACCAAGCACCTGTTCCATCAGCGTAATAAGCACCGATTTGCCGTTTTGTCCCACCCCGATGAACATGTTAAAGGTCTGATTTAGGTTGTTGCCGATGAGGGTAGAGGCCAGGAAATCCCACATGTACGCGTGCAATTCCTTGTCGGGAAACAGTTTGTGCATGAAATCCGATACCTCGCTGATGATGACCTGGTCTCTCACCGGGTCCAACGGAACATACGGAATATTGGTGCATTTAGACAAGTAGTCCTCCGGTTTCCCCGACCGAAACTCCTTGGTCGTAAAATCCACGACGCCGTTGCTGAAACACAGTAAATAGGGGTTGTTGTCCAATTTCTGAAGGAAGATGGGGTTGAAGAAGAGCTCCTTGGCCTCCACCATGATGTTTTTCTTGTCGTTGGTCTTTGCCAGGCGCTGGATGATGTCTCTCAGGGTGTCCATGCGAATCTGCAATGATTTGACTTTAGGCGCATTGTCCTCGGATTCTTGGCTTTTGAGCTGGTTCAACTGCCGCATCAATTTCTGCATTTTACTCGTATAGATTCCCCGCAACTCTTCCGAAATGGCTTTACGCAACGTGGTACCGGAATCAATCTCTTCCCAGCGTATTCCGTTGAACTTGTACCAAATATTGGCTTTGACACTGACACACACGTAAAAGTCGCGAAACAGTTGGTAGAGTACCGTGGCAATGTCGTAATCGCCGCTGCCTTTGCCCCCTCCGCGCCGGTCGCTGCTGTTGGCAAAGACGGCGCAGTTTTCCAGGGTTTGATCAATGAAATATTCCAGACTCTGCTCCTTCACTGCCCGGTAACTGTCTGGATTTTCCTGCTGAACCCAGTACATGATGGAGCGCTTGGTAAGCCCTGACTCTTCCTTGTGTTGGAACCCGGACCAGCGCTCCCATAAGTCACCACGAATGTTGCTGAACGAAAACGTTTCGGACTGGGCACTGAATGCCACCCAGACCAAGAAGAGCGAAGGATGAATGTTGCGTAGGGCCCAGCCGACCCGAATCCATTTGGGAAAGGACCCGGATCCGTAGTAGGATTTAGGCAATGCCATGGTGTATTCGTAGGCCTCGCGCAACTCAAATTGGGTGGGGGACAACGACTCCAGGAAATATTCCACGGCTTGGTCCAGTTCTTCTTGGTTACGAATCTTGAGGACGTCACTGGATGCCGTCGGTCCGTTTTCCAAGGAACGCACCATCCGTCCTAGAGTGGCCAGTTCGGCCGATGCTTCCGCCGACGCCGCCCCACCTCCTGCACTTCCGCGCGGCCCGGTCTTGCCCTTCTTGGCTTGGTACTCTTGAATGAAGGTATTAGACATGAAAAGCACCGGATGATTGCGGTACCGCGCCGACAAT
>Ga0114959_10001564_pt1 | contig 19759 bp, 16 predicted proteins | sample C_130625_EF_Meta_FD_87317 | JGI IMG/M metagenome (GOLD analysis project Ga0114959, IMG submission 87317) | Freshwater microbial communities from Lake Croche, Canada to study carbon cycling - C_130625_EF_MetaG | ecosystem: Environmental > Aquatic > Freshwater > Lake | place: Lake Croche, Canada... | reverse complement strand
TTCTAACAAGCTAAAATGGAATTGGATGGGCCTCCCCGCATGGTGGGTTGGATAACCTGGTCAGGTCGGGAACGAAGCAGCCAAACCCAATTTCTGCCAGTGCCGGGGGTTTGGCTCATCCACTCTACCCCCTACCTTTTGTCATCCATAGTCCTATCGCTATGCCCCATTTTTTTGCAAAAATGCACACCACCAGCACTGCAAAAAGATACTGGTGGTGACATAAAAACCACTTCAATTGTTAAAGAGCAAAAAACTAACTACTTGTTTCTAATGCTAAAAAGACATTTCGTTTCGCAATAATGCGTTTTTTAATCCTTGCGAAAATCAATTTCCTTCGGAGCACTAAAGCTATGGACTGGCAACTCTTTAGGCATGGCCAGCCATAACGCATACTGGGTTTTACGCAGTTGCATGAGTTTGTCAAGCAAAGCATTGGCATGCTTGCGCTCAGCCATCAGTCCTGCATCATCACGCTCTAGCCGCTTTAACTCATGGTCTTGCGCAAAGTACCAAGACTCCATGTACAAGCGAATCTGCGGTTTAAAGTCGTTTGCGTTTGCCATGTAGAACAACTCTTTACTGAGCGCCTCTAAGTACTCTAAGATTTTCTCAGGGCGCTGCTGCCAAGCTAGATCAAGATCTTTGCCTTGGCTAGTAAAGAGTGGCCTCAAAGATCCCAAGCGGTCGATATATGCACTGAGCGCATTAAACAAATCAGGAAACTGACGCCAGACCAAATTAAAGTTGGTAATCCCCTTAGCGCCTTGCATAAGATGCTCATGCTGCTCAAATGCAGTGTGAGCCAAAAGTACCTGCAATTTAGGGACCTTCTTTTGCAAATTGAGCAAATAGTCTGGAGCCGCGGCGCAATACTCTGGGGATAGCCCGAGCATATTAGCGACCATCGCTGGAGTGAGCTTATCTAAAATACGCTCACGCTCATAGGCTTTGCGGTTTTCTTGGCGCTGCATACGCCACAGCGTATGGGCATACTCATCAATGATTTGCTGCTCTACGTAATCGTTAGGACAAAGCGCAGCGCGAATATCACGCAGGTGCTGCTTAAAAGCGGCCTGATCCTCAAAGGGCAAAAGCGTGCTTTTCGCATAACGACCGTGCTTGAGCGCATTCCATTTAGAGCGCCATTTACCCTCTAGCGTTTTTGGCCCAGTTTGACCATAGGCTTTTTTGCGCTCGCAAGAGAGTTGCTCTAGTTCATTGATATCAGCCTCATGTGTGCTTGCCTCCTTTGTGCTTGGCTCCTTTGCACTAACATCATTGCTACTAGCCTGATCTAAATTAGGCCTAGTCGCATCATTTGAGTGCTCTAAATCATCTAGATTGGGTACTACGTTTGGATTCTGATCATCCATGGTTTACTCCTTAAAAATATCAATTTATGTTTTGCGAGTGCGCGCCAATCCCCAAGAAAAGCTTGGAAACGGTACGCACGAACGCGCGAAATTACTAAGTTGTTTGTGGGGGTTTGACCCACAAGGCTGGCGGAGTTTGGCCGACAGTAAAACGTGTATTGGTTAGGTGACCTATTTGGCTATCTGAAATTAGCCATGCGACGGTCTTTGGTCCGTCATCACCTGCTAAACGGTCTTTGGTCCGTTTAGGAATTACTCTTGTAGTGCTTAGATTGTGTCTTGCAACTGTCAGTAGATTTGTCGGTTTTGACGACTGCAGGGTTTAAGCTGCATCTGCCTTACAGGCCGCTAAGGTATTTGGTCCGCTAGCGTATTGACAACGTTGTGTTTGAGTAACTTTGTCAGTTAATTAAATTCTAGCAGAAGAATGATTCTTTGGTATGGTTTTGTAAAAAATATTTTTTATCGGTGCTTGTTAAGCACAAAAAAGAAGTCACCAGATGACTGACCTTGCTAGTCATCTGGTAGGAGCGCGCAAGTGACTCGCTTACTTTTGCGCCTCGCCTTGTGAATCGGTATTGCGACCCTGGGAAACTTTTTTGCGCATAAACGCAGGCTTGACTGCCTCAGCGGCCATGCAGTACAAGGCATCGTCATGCAAACTTGCAGCGCGGTTTTTAAGCTTATCAGAGGAATACATCAGCTCTTTTTCCATAGTCTCGTGATCACGGCGCTCTAGCAACTTGCGTAGGTACTGCATGGTTTCCATCAGCCACGGGTTATTTCTTGAGCGCTCTTCTAACTGGGTAATCAGGCCTAGAAGTAATTGCATGCAACTACGCTGCTGTGATTACTTCATCTCCCTCTTTAATGCGTGGTGAAGGACGAAACAATGCATCGGGTAACACCCTTCAATTTGTAACTAAACCACAAGCTTTGAGCTGCCTACAACAACCTATTAAATTGAGATTAATGCTAGTGTCGATGCGCACCGGCTAACTCAGCCTCTGTCAAAGGAGTAGGTGCTCCTTGCTTTAGGGTAAGTTGAGTCCTCGCAATTCTATTTTGGCAATCGCCAGGGATAATACTGCAAAGATCTGAATCTTTTAAACCCAATCTCTTTTGCATTTTCTGAGTTTTTTTAGCAAACTCCCAGGTCATCATATGAGAGCCTTGAGAGCCCATGCGTTGCCCACTTAAAGCACCAACTAGCCCCATATATGTAATGCCAAGACGCTCAGCCATCGTAAGCCCTTTTACATTGAGGCGCTCATGAATACACTCGTCAAACTCGAAGACATTCATTTGCACATATCGCAAGCAAGTCTGTTGCGCTGCAAAAGCACTTTTTTTTGCTTCTTCAATCGTTGGCGCTACTACCGAGACTTTCTCGGCTTGATATGACTGGGCATAAACAAGGGAGCAGCACTCAGTAGTAAGCAACGCTATAACTAGAGCAAAACGAATGCTATTAAATCTCATTTAAAAAAACAGGCTCACTGCATGGTGAACCTGTAGCTTATAAAATAAACGGGGTTAATTAAGGCGGGTTATGCGCTGACTTGGGCACACTAACTTCGGATTAGATTTCATATATGCAACAAAGGCATCAATATCCTTATAACCAGTAGCGGTATAGTTAGTTCCTTTTTGCATGACAGTAAAGTTATCACCACCTTGACCTAGGAAAGAAACTGTAGCAATTCGGTAAGTTTTGGCCAGATCAATTGGAGCTCCACCAATCTTGACAGAACTCACCACAACCCGAGCGCCTTGTCCATCAGCAGCGCCCTGTGGCTTACTAAAATCCCATGTATAGGTTAACTGTGCACTTGGTTGCAACATACGACCACAACCGTTAAGGGTGGTGGGCCCATTTTTTGCTGCGCAGTTTAATGCCTCCCATTGCTGCTCTAAGAGGCGAATAATTTGAGCTCCGGTTAGGTCAACCGTTACTAAGTCATTACCAAAAGGCGCTACTGTCAACAAATCGCCATAAGTAACAACTCCATTAGCTTTTGCAAAAATTAAATCGTCACGCACTCCGCCAGGATTGGTAATAGCAAAATCGGCTTTAGGAACACCGGCATACATAAAGTCGGCCATCACATCACCCATAGCACCTTCTGCAGTCTCATCTCGGGACGTGCTGCTGCCAGATAATAGTGCACGTTTGATATCCGCCGCAATACTGCCAACTGTTAGATTTTTGACGGCTGCTGCTTTGGTAACGTAGTTCTGAACGATGCTGTCCATAGCCGCATCCTTGGCCAGAGCAACTTGGCCAGCAGGTAACGTTTTGTTAGTGTCGTTGATTACAGGAATATTGTCGGCCGTGACAGACTTTACTCCTGTCTTATTACTTACCGTAAGGTCAATACTAGTTAATACGCTGCCATAAAATCCAGTAGAAGTAAGAAGCTTACCGTTAACGGTACAAATATATTCTTGATGGGTATGCCCGCTAATGACAACGTCAACATCCTTGCTCAAAGCCTTTGCAATACCAACAATATCGCCCGAAAAATTGGGGCATGTTTTATCATTAATCGTAGTTGCAGTAGTTGCCCCGCCCTGGTGAATGAGCACTACCACGGCATTAGCACCGCTAGCACGCAATTGAGCGGCATACGTGTTAATTGTAGTTGCCTCATCAAGAAATGATAGTCCTGCTACACCAGCTGGCAATACCGCAGTTGGGGTATCTTTAAGAGGAAGTCCAATAAAGCCAACTTTCACACCATTAAAGTCTTTGATAGACGTTGCTGGCAATATTGTTTTATTGCTGCTATCTGTGACGTTGGCAGCCAAATACTGAAATTTAGCCCCGCCAAACGCACCGTTATTCAAACATGTGTCAGTTCCGATCGTGCCCCCAGGAAAACATCCGCCATTTTGTAGTCTAAAAAGTTCTGCTTTGCCCAAATCAAATTCATGATTGCCAACCGAGCTAAGCGCTAACTGCATCTGATTTAGTACATCAATAGCAGGCTCTTGATGAAATAAAGTCGACGTTACAGGTGATGCGTAAACCAAATCGCCAGCGCCTACAAAAATGTTGTTAGGATTCTCAGATTGAAGCTTTTTAACTAAAGATGCCATGAAGGCGGCGCCACCAGTATTTACTGTAGTGCCAGCTGGGTTAGCGGCATCTTTTAATACTACAGAACCACCATTGGTAGGAGCAGGAACTTCAATATTGCCATGAAAGTCATTAGAAGCAATCAGCCTGATAGTCTGCACTATCTCAGGTGTACTTTGGGCAGTCGTGGTAGTTGAATCGGAACCGCCGCCACAGCCGCTTAGTAAGGACGCAACAGCAAAAAAGGCTACTGTCAAATTAAATATATTTTGATTGATTTTTTCCACTGTATATATCTCATGTATTGGTATAAGTAATTGACTCTATGCATTATTTATTACAGTAATATGAAAATTTAGTGTCAGAAATATGAAAAAAGGGTCTATTCAATCTTTTTTTAACAGCATGGTAGTGGATTGAAATCTTGGTCTAAACATTGAGGCCCAGCGGACGCTTGCCAAGCAAAAAGGGATTTTTTGCTTCAGCCACCATAGTCGAGCCAAATGGGATGCTTTTCCATAATTGCTGCAAATAACGCAGATTCAATGTTCTTGTTCAGCCACTGGTGAATCTTGGGTAGTGGTAGCTGTGCAAACTGCTCAGGATTGACCATAGCAAACTGCCTGATAAAAGGAAAGAGCGCCACATCAACCCAAGATATTTTATTACCTAATAAATAGGCCTGTTCTTGTAAAACCTTCTCTATTGGATAGAGCATGAGCTCCATTGCACTACTGAGCACTTCATCCAGATTGAGTTCAGGATAACGATTAGGATATTTGTATTGATCTAATAGTGTTTTAAATGGTCCGTCATTATTTGCTACCCAGGTTTTCGCCTTCTGTGAATCTACTTGTAACCAGCCATCAGGATCCGATTGCCCTAGTGCCCAGTGCATGATGTCTAGACTCTCCTCTAACACCAGCCCATCAACACACAAGACTGGAACAGTGCCTTTGGATGATGCTAAAAGCATGGATTGGGGCTTACTTCGTAATGCTATCTCGCGGTGATCAAGAACGATGCCCGCATAGTGCAAGGCCATCCGGGCCCTCATAGCATAGGGACAGCGGCGGTAGGAATATAAGATAGGCAAAGAGGTTAAGCTAGTCATCGTCATTGGTATTGCCTACGCTTTTGCAGACTCTTAATTTGCTCTAAGTAGTGATTTTTGTTTGGCTACCAGCTGCAGCTTCTGACATTCTGGATTAGGCGTGCCATCTTCGTTGAGAATATTAAATTCTCGGCAAGGACTTGGTCGATCTTCATAAATAGAGCAGCGCCAACCTTCTTCTTTGTTATGGGTAAGAGCGATGCAAGGAGCACCACCCTTCTCAGTACCCTTCATACAAGCAAGGTGTGGTGTGAGCTTACTAGTAAGCTGCACTGGTACTACTCCAGTGCCATTGCCTGCAATTTCTCCATGATAGAAACTCACCCGGAAATGCTGGCAGCACTGACCGCATTCAAAACAAGGGTTTGATGTCATTTCACTTCTTTTGGATTGATCGAGAACATTATTAGACTACCGCATAGTCTACCCGTCCTCATTCTCAATGCGGTTTATGGGCTGCAGTCACTATTTTTTCAGTATAGGCAATCGCAAGGGCTGACAAGACAAAAGTAATATGGATCAGGGTCTGCCACATTAATGTCTTTTCATCATAGGATGCTGCATTAATAAAGGTCTTAAGTAAGTGAATCGATGAAATACCAATAATCGCCGTTGCTAGCTTGACCTTAAGCACACCAGCATTCACATGAGATAACCACTCGGGCTGATCAGGGTGATTTTGTAACTCCAAACGTGAAACAAAAGTCTCCCAACCACCAACAATCACCATCACTAATAAGTTGGAGATCATGACTACGTCAATTAAACCAAGAACAACGAGCATTAATGCTGTTTCAGTCATGTTCTTGTTAGCCATCATGGCAACCAAGTGGTAGAGCTCTATCCAGAACTGCCAAACATAGATACCTTGAGCAACAATGAGGCCAATATACAGCGGCGCTTGCAACCAGCGGGACATAAAGATCCAACGTGGCAATGGGCGCAATTTTTTATCGAGATAGGTTTGCTTGTCTTCGGTCATCGCTCAATACTAACGAACTTTATAACTTTGTTAATACATGAAAAACCATAAACTACCTAGGGGGATTATTTCTCTCCCCTTTATCTAGAGCCCTAAATAAATAAGGGAATAAGGAGTCCGTGATTTCCTTATTCCCTCCAAAAAACCTGCTACAACTATTATTTTTTTAACTATTCCCTACTGGGATTAACGATTAAATGCCTCTTTTGTGGCACTTTCATGACGCTTAGTGTTTTTGAGCACCGCGCAGTAAGACAAAATCATGATGATTGCCAGTGAGATGCCGTTAAAGTTATTTAATAAGTCCATTTGCTTGCTCCTAGAGTGGTTTTACTTGATAAATGTACTGCTTTATTAAGAATAGTGATGCAAAAGCTCACAAAATGAGCTTGTAAAAAATACCTGTTTTGCTGTGGTTTTTTTATCTCTTTTTTTCATCTTTTTCCTTCCCTCGCCCTACTACCTCACTACTGGCAATTCATCCCACTGCGTGGTGTAGTTTGGTGACTTATTGCCAGAGCGCATTTGCCATACTTGCTTACTACCGTTTGTTCCTGCCGCTGCAGATCGGATTACCGCATTACCAAAGCGTGTATTGATCTCATCCATCGCTTTCATGAGATGGGCTGACTTGCCTTTGCTTTGGACATCCTCAAACAGGGATTGCTGCACAGTTGGCTTATCGCTAATTAGATTGAGAATGACGCCCGCTTTCTTATAACGAAAATTCGGTTGGTAAATTTGTTTGAGGCCAGCAAGCGCTGCGTTAGTTAATGTCAGCGTGTTATCGGTAGCATCGGCAAGTGGGATGGTGACGCTTTGATGATGCTGTGGCTCGTGTTGCTTAAAAGGATTAGTTTGAATAAATACTGTCAGCGCGCCCGTCATACCATTTTGGGTTCTGAGTTTTTCAGCTGCGCGTGCTGCATGGGTGGCGACTGACTGGGCAAGCTCTGCTTGGCTAGTCACAAGCTTTCCAAAGCTGCGTGAGGCAATAATTTGTTGTTTAGCAGGCGCTACTTCTTCAAGCTGAAGACAAGAGGTGCCACGCAGTTCATAGCACAGGCGCTCCATCACCACGCCAAACTGTTGGCGCATTGCCTGTGGCGCAGCTTGCAAGAGATCAAACACGGTATGAATATCTTGGGCTTTGAGTTTTTTGGCAATTTGTCTGCCAACCCCCCAGACCTCACTAACTTCAGTCTCGCTCATCCACTGGTAGAGCTCTGGTTTTGCCATGGCGTTCACATCACACACTCCTGCAAACTGCTTGTGTTTTTTGGCTAAGTGATTAGCAAGCTTTGCGAGAGTCTTACTCGCACCAATGCCTACGCATACTGGTAGACCAGTGGTGTCTTTGACTTGTTGCTTAATTGCCTGACCTAGCTCAATCGTATCTTGATATTGTTTTAAGACCGTCTCAATTTGTAAGAAGCTCTCATCGATGCTGTAAACCTCGAGGTTTGGGCTAAAGCTTCTCAGTACTTGTACTACACGGCTACTCATATCGCCATACAGGGTGTAGTTTGAGGAGTAGGCTTGAATGCCATGCTTTCTGGCTAGGGATTGCATCTGAAACCAAGGTGTTCCCATCTTTACACCAAGCGCTTTAACTTCAGCACTGCGCGCTACTGCGCAGCCATCATTGTTCGAGAGCACTACCATCGGTACCTCTTCTAACTTAGGCTGAAATACCCGCTCACAAGAAACGTAAAAGTTATTGACATCAACGAGTGCAAAAAGTGGGTTCATGACTTTGCCTCCTTGTTGTATCTGCTACTGGCATTGCTGTACTTGCGCACTACTCCAACGACTACTCCCCAGATTTGCAACTCACTACCTTCTTTAAAGGTGATGGCTGGATAGTTTGGGTTTTCTGCTTGGAGTTCAATGCGCCCGCGCAACTGATAAAGACGCTTGATGGTGTACTCGCTATCAACGACCGCTACCACGATATCTTTGTGTTTTGCTTTAAGCGCTTTATCGACCACCACCTTATCGCCATCGCAAATGCCTGCGCCCAGCATCGAATCGCCCTTGACGGTGAACATGAAGGTCGCTGGCTTGTTCTGCACTAAGTAGTGATTTAGATCTAAGCCATCCTCAGCGTAATCTGCCGCTGGACTAGGAAATCCAGCCGAAATCCGGTGACTTAGGAGCCTAGTCTCATAGGCGACAAAATGGCCTACCAAGGCTTGTGGGCTCTGGGTCAGGCTTACTTTGGCAGGGTTCATTTGTTGAGTCATAGTCATTAATATACTGTATGTTTATACAGTATATATAAAAACCGCAAAAATAAGGCTGTTTTTGTTGTTTTGGTGCTTTCAGGGGACTAGGGATTGCATAATGGCTTTAGAGCTTATTGGTGAAATAGGCCATATAAAAACGGTAGGAAGTAGGAGACAGATGAAGACGTACAAAATAGCGTCCATTCCGGGAGACGGGATTGGCAAGGAAGTCATTCCTGAGTGTGAAAAGGTATTAACGGCTCTTAGTAAAAAACATCCTGAAGTGGGCTTTGAATTTGAGCATTTTGATTGGGGTGGGGACTACTACCGCAAACACGGCATCATGATGCCCGACGATGGCCTTGAACCCCTACGTTCTAAAGATGCCATCTTGTTTGGTTCAGCTGGTGATCCTCATATTGCTGATCACATTACCTTATGGGGCTTGCGCCTCAAAATCTGCCAAGGCTTTGATCAGTACGCAAATGTGCGCCCTACTCGCATTCTTCCTGGTATTGAAACACCACTGCGCAATTGCAAACCAGGTCAACTCGATTGGGTCATCGTGCGCGAGAACTCTGAAGGCGAATACTCTGGCGTTGGTGGTAGAGCGCATCAAGGGCATCCGATTGAAGTCGCTTCTGATATGAGCATCATGACTCGCGTGGGAGTTGAGCGTGTACAGCGCTTTGCCTTTAAGTTAGCGCAGTCGCGCCCTCGCAAGCATCTGACTGTCATTACTAAATCGAATGCCCAGCGCCATGGCATGGTGATGTGGGATGAAATCGCCAACATCGTTGCAAAAGATTTTCCAGATGTGACCTGGGATAAAGAATTGGTTGACGCCGCAACAGCGCGCATGGTTAATCACCCAGAATCGTTAGACACGATTGTCGCTACCAATTTACATGCCGATGTCCTGAGTGATTTAGCAGCAGCACTAGCAGGCAGCTTAGGCATTGCACCAACAGCGAATCTGGATCCTGAGCGTCGCTATCCATCGATGTTTGAACCTATTCATGGTTCTGCCTTTGACATCATGGGTAAGGGCCTTGCTAATCCCATTGGTACTTTCTGGTCAGCAGTGATGATGCTCGACTTCTTAGGTGAAAAAGCGCTTGGCGCTAAATTAATGGCCGCAATTGAAAAAGTCACGGCCAATCCAAAATTACACACTCGTGATCTTGGCGGTAGCGCCATGATGAGTGATGTCACCAACGCAGTGATGGAGGAGATTTCTAAATGAAGCAATGTAAATTACTCAGCATTTCCCTAGGCGCCTGTTTGATGTTCTTGGGATTGATCTCAGGGGCGAGTGCGCAGCCCTTTCCGGATAAAACCATTCAGTACATTATTCCCTTTCCTGCTGCGGGTGAATCTGATTTAGTAGCGCGCTACCAAGCGGAGATCTCTGCCAGAAAGTTTAATCAGCCTATGGTAGTGATCAATCGTGCTGGTGCTGGCGGCGCCTTAGTATGGAGCGCTCTTAATACCTATCCGGCCGATGGCACTACTGTGGTGGGCGTCAATATTCCGCATACGATCTTGCAACCCCTACAAGAAGGCATTCAGTACAAGACCGAAGATATTAATGCGATCTACTACTATCACTTCACCCCAGATGCCTTGATGGTCTCTGCTGATAGTCCATATAAGACCTATCAAGAATTTATTGCTGCCGCTAAAAAAGATCCAGGCAAGATGACTCTGGCTGGCTCTGCACAGTTCTCTGCCAACCATATGGCAGTAGAGCGTTTAAATAAATTGGCTGGCGTCAAAATTACTTACGTTCCTTTTAAAGGCACAGGGGATTTGATTACCGCCTTAATTGGAATGCATGTGGATGGCGCAATGGGCTACCTGCCATTAGCCATTCAACAAAAAGGGAAAGTGCGCACGCTTGCAATTGCTACTGAGAAGCGTAACCCCGCTCTACCAGACGTACCCACCTTTAAAGAATTGGGGCTGAACTGGGTTGACGGCGCTTATCGTGGTGTTGCTGTACCCAAATCGACGCCACTCATACTGCAACAAAAGCTGTCCGACTACTTTGCAAAACTCAATGCTGATCCAGAGACCAAAAAGAAGTTAGAGGATGCTGGGTTTGTGATTGTGGATGTACCTTTGGCAAAAATGCCAGCCTTCATGAAAGAGAAAATTCCTCAAGCGATGGATGATGCAAAAAATGCAGGATTGATTAAGTAAGCACTTCTCAACATTTCTTTTGCTGATAGTAAAAAACCACCGAAAGCGGTGGTTTTTTATTTAGTAGCTTCTGGTACTAAAGGCTGCCTTAGCAAATAGCATCAGACATCATCCATAAAGCCGCCGCCACCGCCATCATCCCAAGAGCTGCCACCACCATCGTCCCACGAACTACCATCTCTTACACCAAAGTTTGGTGCATCTGGTGCAGGTCCGCCAACTTGATTAAAGTCGTTATTCACATTTCCAGGATTAGCGCGATTGCCATCGCCCATTAAATGACTTGCCAAAGCCTGACCAGCAACCATGCCTGCACCAAGTGCGGCGCCAGTAGCTAAGCTTCCCATTAAGCCCCCACCCATTCCAGGTGATGCTGGTGGGTATCCTGGTGGATAGCTACCAGGTGCTCCTGGCGTGCCAGGCGCTCCAGAATAAGGACCGTTTGCAGTAGGCGCGTTATAGACTTGCACTGCCTCAGCTTTACGACGTCTCATGACAATGATGATGCCCACCACCAAGATAGCGATCAAACCCCAAAAGAGTGGATTGCTAAAGATCGATGATGTGCTAGCAACAGAATTGCCAGAACCATTAGAGAGTTGTACCTGGAGTTTTTGCACAGATTCTGCTTGGGCAAAAGGTAATCCTGGGGCTAAGTTCTCTGCTTTTGCAAATGCATTTCTAGCAGCGTCTAACTTACCTTCCTTGATATACAGCTCAGCAGCAATGTAATGTGCTTTGGCGCTATTAGGATGGTTTTGTAATACCTCTTTCATCATGGCGTCAGCTTTAGCTAACTGCCCAGATTGAATGGCTTGAGAAACTTCAGGTAATGAGGCCTCAGCAAAAGCGAGATTGCTTGTGAGCAATACTGCACTTGCAAATACGCCAACAATAGCCTTTAGTACATTTCGCATCTTCATCTTGACTCCTTATAGGATATTTCACTGCAATTTTGATTATCGCCAGTTTAGGGATTTTTCTATTCCCTTGTTATATGAGGGCTTTTAAGGGGAATTCAAGGGTTAAAAGCCTAGCCAATCTGATGGATCTTGCCTTCTGATGAAATCAAATAGGCCTTATTGGGCTTATCTTTGCGGATGCGGCCTAGTTCAGCTTGATAGTTTTGTAGTTGCGCACGATATTGTTCGTACTTCTCGCTTCCTACCTTTGGAATCGACAGCTTGTAATCAATGATGGCCAAGTGATCATCTAATTCTACTAAGCGATCCATACGATAGCTCTTACCTTCTTCGCTTGCGATATCTAACTCATTCCAAGCAGCTATCCATTGTCCTGAAGTGAGGTATTTTCCAAGCCCTGGCGCTTGCAATACTTTCTTGGTGCGCTCAATCACTTTCTTAGCATGCGCCTCATCAACACCTAGCCAATTCATTACTTCTTGTTCGTTTGGCATCTCTGGTTTTGTTTGATTACTAGAGTCTGCAGTCAGAAACTCTAGCAACTTATGAAAATGGGTACCCTCATCTAAAATTTCTGGATCGGGCTCTTCTTTTTCTGAGCTTGGAGTAGCTTGTACTGTAGTGCCACTCTCAATATCGAGTAGTTGTTGCTGATGACTTAGTTTTGCTTGATCCCAATCAATCCTAAAATCTTCCATACTAAATTGATCAGAAATCAAAGAGCTTGCCTTCGGCTTGTCCACTACCTTTGCCTCTTCGCTAGAACAAGATTGCGCTGTCTCAATAGGCTCCAGGGATGGCAGCTTACCAAACTGAGCTCTGGCGTACCAAGATTTCTGATCTATACCCAGCGGATTTTTTGTTGTAGGTTCTTTTGCTACGCCGCTAATCCACAAACCTTGCTTGGCACGCGTCATCGCAACGTATAGTAAGTTCCAGTTTTCCTTCTGGCTAATTAGCTCTTCCTCTTCCCGAATTTGAGTACGCGGTGAGGTTAAACCTGCCTTGGTATACATCGACAGATGAGATGGGCTTTGATCATTGGGCGACCATTCCAATAGCACACCAGAATGATCAGATGCACCGACCGTATGATTGGCGTCCAAAATAATCACAAAGGGGGACTCTAATCCTTTAGCGCCATGTATGGTCATGAGGCGTACGCGCTTATGTTTATCCTCTTCTGACATCTCACTGTCATCATCGACCTCTTCAAGCTCCCCTGCAGATTCAAGTTCGACATCGCCTTCATCGGGCGTTTCATCATCATCGCTACGACGCATGGCGTTGATCTCGTCAATAAAGCGACTCAAACTTGGGTAACGACCGCCATCTTGATTCAAAGAGAGTTCTAAAAAAGCATCTAAATTGGCAACTACCTGTGCACGCACTAAAGGTTGGGCGCTCTCTGCATACTTAAAACGCAAATTGCTTTCTTGATAAATTTGATCTAACAAGTCATGGACTGGTAAGCGCTCTGCCAATATGCGCCAATGCTCTAAAAAGCGGGCAGCTCTTTGGGCTGATGCATCTTGACTATCTTGTAATACATCCCACCAAGAACGATATTGCTGATGATTGGCTTTAGTAATGCTCAGGTTTTGCATTTGCTGCTCAGTAAAACTAAAAATCGGGCTTCTCAGCACTTGGGCCAAAGGTAAATCATGGCGAGGTGATAGCAACACTTTGAGCAAGGCAATCAAATCATCAATCTCTAGAGTATTAAGAAGGCCACCAAGTCGAGAGCTGTCATAAGCAAGCTCGGCTTCACGTAATGCTCTTTCAAACTGGGGTAAATATTTACGCCGTTTAACAAGCAATAGAAAGTCACTCTCTCTAGCAGCGCGCCAAAACTTTTGACCATCCTCTTCATCTATCACTTGATGGGTTGCCATCACCTGATGAATCAACTTACCAATCTCTTGGCCTTCAACATAGCGTTGCGTAGCGGCTACCGTTTGGTTTACATCTGTAATCGGGGCATCAAAAGCATTACCCACCCTAGGGGCTAGCTCTTCTTTTGTATAAGCAATTAGGGGCAATAATGCTGCCTCACCCTCTTTTGCATACAGTTCACTGGGCAAGCCTTCTGCTAATGGTTCCCACAAGGTTTCTTGCTGATGAAAGTCATAGCCAGGCGGCAATTGTGTAGCGGCAAAAGTATTGTTCACAGCAGTATTAATTTTGGATGCATTGCGCCGCGTAGTATCTTGATCAAGCGCTACCGCAGCCATCTGCGACTCTAGGAAAGTTTTTGCGCTAGCAAATAAACGGGGGTCCGCTCTGCGGAAGCGATAAATCGATTGCTTAGGATCGCCTACGATAAATACGCTAGGCTTATTTTGATCTTGGCCATAACCTTCTAACCATGAACGCAAAATCTGCCACTGCAGGGGATTGGTATCTTGAAATTCATCCACGAGGATGTGTTTATATTTAGCATCTAAGCGTGCTTGTAAGTAAGCTGCATTGGCATAATCGGCCATCAACTGACTCACCCCAATTTCTAAATCGTCAAAATCACGCACCCGCATGGCTTCTTTAGCTGCGGCAGCATGCTCCATCATCTGCTCACTCATAGCAAACCAGGCAAGATTTAATTCATATACGTCTTTCTCGGCTTGCCAGGCTACATATTCGATAAATGCCTGCGCCCAAGCTTGCTTATAAGTAACGTGATCAGATTCCAGATGACTTTCACCTTCAGCTTTGAGGTATTCCTGAACAGCGCTAAGGGCTCGGTTTGTATTATCCCGAGGTTCGGCATCGCCATTTAAAAAGACTGCTTGTAAAGTCGATGCAATTTCCATGACATCACCACCGCGCTGCATGCACTCTAGAGCGTTAACGAGTTGGGGTACAAATGCCAATTCCTGTTTACTACTATGTGCAAAGCAGCGCACTAAAAACTCGAAGTCTGCTCTGGCCTTTGGTGCATTCCACATCCGCAGCAAAGGATTTTCTAGATTCAGTCTTGGTAAAAATTGTTTGAACTGCTCAATTGGAGTAATACCCTTTTCCTTGCAAGCCTGTACAAAAAAGGTCCACGCGCCACGCTGCTTCATCAGGCCGTAATTGCCCATTAAGAACTTTTCGGTATTACTTGCCCCTAACTGCTCAAGAAGAACGTCATAGTGCACTTTGAGATCAGGCGGAAGATCACCCCACCAGTCATCTAAACATTCTTCCAATAATCTTTTGCCATCTTCGCGCAAACTAAAGCCAGGCTGCACTGCTGCTGAGATGGGGGCGGCATTGAGTAATCTGCCAAACCAGCCATGGAAGGTATCAATCACAATAGATTGAGGGCTAGCGAGCACCTTGTTATAGAGAGTCTTAGCTTGCGGTAGCAATGCTATTGCTTCGCCATCCTCTAAACCCCTATTGCACAATTCTTTTAATAGAGCTGCATCGCTCATCGTTGAAAATTGCTCTAACAAACTGTAGAGTCGATCGCGCATCTCTTGGGCAGCTTTGCGCGTAAAGGTTAAAGCCAGAATTTCCTGGGGCTTAGCACCAGCTAGCAAGAGACGAATCATACGGGCAACCAACAACCAAGTTTTACCGCTTCCAGCGCAAGCAGAAACGATGACCGATCTAGAAGGGTCACACGCGATGGCATTATCAAACTTTTTCACCACATCCCCTTTCTGCAAATTCCTCTTGCCTCACAGTATTTACAGACGCCATCTGGTGCAAAAGCAGTCATCTCTTTTCTAGACCACAGATTTTGCATATCTTCAGTAATTTGCTGATTAAATGCTGGCATTAACTCAGGTACGTCGTGCACCTCTAAAGATCTGAGTAGCTTTTTATCTCTTTTAATATCTACTTTGAGCGAGACCCATTGGGCATGAGCAATTTGATGGCCTTGAAGATGGGCACTGCTAGGGTCTTCATTAGCAGCGCGAGCATAAATGAGTAACTGTGGATCATCTAGTACATACTCAGCTCGCTTTTTCATCTTGATCATCGACTGATTTTTGTAATCTATTACTTCAGCCTGCTTCTCATCCGCAATATTGACATCAAAACGATCGGCGCGCCCTTCTATGCGAATCACTCGATGCTCGCCCTCAAGATCAACAAAATGCAAGTCAAAGCCCACCTTTTGCTCAGCATTATGATAGCGCCAGCCGCTAGCCTCTCGTTGAAGTTGCCAATCTACAAAGCTGGGGATTTGTTTTTGCCAATCACGTAAGGTTCCGAGCACCCTGCCATCACCTTCAATCATCCTTTTAAATTCTTTTTCAGAAATGGCAGATAACTCACGCTCCATCCACACACGACGAGCTGAAGTATTACTAATGATTTTTGAATCTGCTTTTTGCTCTTCCGTCTTAAGTGCTTGATAAAAGTTACGTAGCAGGGCATGCAGTGATTGCCCTGCTAAAGAGGCATCAAATCCCTCTTCAAATGTTTTTGCTTCTCGAAGGCCCAATAGGCTGCGCACATAATATTTATAGGGGCAGTCTCTTAAAGCCTTATAAGCGCTCGGACTCACCGAGAGGGGTAATGGCAAATCTGGATCAAGGGCAGCAACTGCCTTTTGTAGTGGTCTTGCCTTTGCACTATAAGAATCTGGCTTAGCAATCACTGCTTTCCAGGTGGGCAATTGTGTCTGCAGGCGCGCAATCCATGCTGATGGCCTAAGTGGCTCACCATTTTTACTTTTACTCTGCCAGAGTAAATCAACACTGTCACAAGAAACCAAGAGTTGCGACAAATCGCGTGCCTGCTGAACATACTGCGCATTAATAGTAGAGGTTTTAAGTAGGCGATTTAATGCGTCTGAGAAAAATAAGGGTGGTTCAGAAAATGCAGGCAACTGCTGCTCATCGCAACCCACTACTACAACTGCATCAAACTGACGAAGTCGGGTTGAGCTCAGTGGCAGGATGCTCAAGCTTGCGACTGCGTCTTTGCCAGCCTCTTCGTACGAAGCCTCTTCTAGCACTGATTTGATCAGGCTAATCCACTCAGGCAGACGCATAGCAAGATCTTGATAATCGCTCGAACGCAAATCAAAAGTGTTAATGACTTCTAGTAACTGCTTGCCTGCAGCATCTTTTTCTAAAGCAAAACCCATCCCTGTATCTTGCAAATTTTGTTGCAAGAGGACGTAAGCATTTGAGCAACGCAGATCTAATTCTTGCCAGGCGTAATGCCTCTCCCTAACAAATTGCAGTAACTTTAATAAAGCCTCATTTGGCGCAGCACCAAAAGTAGCGGCATAGGCATTAGCGCGCTCAATGGCCATATAAAAGGTTTCCCAGCCCGACTTTGCCTGACTAGCAATCAAAATATCTTCAAGTTGAGCAGTCAGGCCAATGCACACTTCGGGGGGCTGCCCAATACAAGCTGGAATGTCTAAATACGGATTTTGTAAGAACTCTAATAGCGCACTTGCCGTTGGCCCTTCCTTAGGCGCGCGTATAAGCTCTAACCAGCTATTGACTGCAGCTGCCGCCCTCGTGGTGTCGATCTTCCAACCCGTTTCATCCCGAATATTTAAGGCTGGGCCAAAACGCGCCAATAATGCTCGCACCCGTCTTGCTGCCAGACGATCTTGCGCTACTAATGCAATCTTTGCTTTACCAGCAATTAAATGAGACTCAATCGACTTGCTTGCAGCCCAGGCCAATTCTTCAAAACGTCTTGCTGAAATTAAACGCCAATCTTGATAATGCGCTGCTGTGATATTGGCGTTCAGTTGTTCTTCTTGCTCTGCATTTAAGGCCGCGAGTTCACCCGCTTCATTTTCTCCTACAAGGGCTTCAGACCATAAGGCAACAGACTGCCAATCTAATGCAATATCTATGACTGGAGCATATTGAGCGTAGTGACTTAAGTATTTACCAATGAGCTCCTGGTCAATAGGCTTAGGGTCCGCCGTCTGCACCCAAATCAAGGGGCGAGCTTCATTCTGATTGGCTTTTGCTAAATCTAAGTGGGCAGCCATTGCAAACTGTTTACGAAAGACTGCATCTCCAACACCACTTAAGTAGCACCAAAAAGTCAGTAACACTTCAGATTCTTGATCAACTACTCTCCGTGAAAGCTCTGGATATGCTTGAGCAATCGTTTTCTCTAACATTGCCTCTATTTTTTTTGTCCACAGCTCTGCATCAAATGCGCTAGTCTTAATTAAAAGATTTAGCTCATCTTGTAGTTGCAACATGATTGCTTCAGACAAAATATCGCAAGCATCAATCACAGACTTTGCTAAACCCCATGCGCCCGAATCACTCTCGGCTTTAAACCAAGTCTTGAGCTTGGGGTGTTTACGCAGATTGATATAGACCGATAACCATCTCTCTAAATCAGTTTGTTTTTTGGGAAACTTCCATGCGCCTGGCGCCGCCTCTAACCAATCGGCAAAACTAATGACTTGTGGCAAGAAGGCGATATGACTTGGTAAATCCTTTGGGCGATTTTGTTCTAAAGCTGCCCTCACCCCAATGAGGGGGCCTGCAGTGCTGAGGACCACTAGGGGACGTTTTTGGGTTTGCTTTGCACAATCCCAAATCCCTTGAGCCAGTTCGGTCAGGGCATGGCTATTGGGCGTAATTGCCCAAGCCTGCACCTGCTTTTGCTTTGAAATGGTTGGGAATGGGTGAGGCATCACAGAAGATGGTGGATTAGTGTTTTAGGGCTTATTTTGAAAATTCGGCAGAATCTTTGGCTTATTGCTAATATAAGCTTTGTAACGCCACAATTAAATAACTCGCTAAATAAGCTTAAATAAGGAATATTCATGAGTGCCGGCATTAAATATGTAACTGACGCTTCTTTCGAACAAGACGTCCTAAAGTCCGATAAACCCGTTCTGCTCGACTTCTGGGCTGAGTGGTGCGGTCCTTGCAAAATGATTGGCCCTATCCTGGAAGAGCTCTCTGCCGAGTATGGCGATAAGTTGCAAATCGCAAAAATGAATGTGGATGAGAACCAAGGGGTTCCAGCCCAGTTTAATATTCGTGGCATTCCGACCTTAATCCTATTCAAAAATGGTACTGTGGCTGCTCAAAAAGTAGGCGCTCTAGCCAAATCCCAGCTTTCTGCCTTCATTGACAGCAATATCTAAAGATCTCATCCCACAGGTTCACCAGTTGAGCCTGTGGTTTTTACCTGCTTCTTATGCTTGTCTGACCCGTTTTTTAGTGTAGTATTACGTTTAACAGTAGTTCAGCGCCTCGCATTTACAAAGCAGTGCGCTCATTTTCAGCAATTTACCTCCCCCTCTTTTAAGCAAATCTCCCAAATTCTGTTTTTCCACATCTGCCTGATCTCCAGCGGCACAGCGATACCCCAAAACCTATTTATCTAATCCCTTTTTTCTTTATCAACACCCGAGAACCACATGCAATTAACTGAACTCAAAGTCCTTCACGTATCCGCTCTGCTTGAAATGGCAGCTAGCTTGGAGATTGAAAACACCCAACGGATGCGCAAACAAGAATTGATGTTTGCCATTCTGAAAAAACGCGCTAAAGCCGGTGAAATGGTATTTGGCGACGGCACTTTGGAAGTGTTGCCCGATGGCTTTGGTTTCTTGCGCTCTCCTGAAGCCTCTTATATGGCTTCTCCAGATGATATTTATATCTCCCCTGCGCAGATCCGCCGCTTTAACTTACACACTGGTGATAGCGTTGAAGGTGAAGTGCGTACGCCTAAAGATGGTGAGCGTTACTTTGCCCTGGTAAAGGTTGACAAGATCAACGGTTTGGCTCCAGAAGCCCTTAAAAACCGCATTATGTTTGAGAACCTTACACCGCTCCACCCGAACCGCGTAATCTCCTTAGAGCGTGATATCAAGGCTGAAGAGAACCTGACAGGTCGCATCATCGAT
>Ga0114959_10001563_pt1 | contig 19792 bp, 21 predicted proteins | sample C_130625_EF_Meta_FD_87317 | JGI IMG/M metagenome (GOLD analysis project Ga0114959, IMG submission 87317) | Freshwater microbial communities from Lake Croche, Canada to study carbon cycling - C_130625_EF_MetaG | ecosystem: Environmental > Aquatic > Freshwater > Lake | place: Lake Croche, Canada... | reverse complement strand
GTAACGAGCCCAAAAATACGGTGATGGTCATGGTTTTTTTATTTCAATGGGGCTGGCACGTCGATGGGCTCTTCTTCCGATTCGCGCACCCCGATCAGTTCTTGCTCAGACAAATCGCCGGTCAACAAACGCCACAGTTTGTGCAGCAAGATGACGGCCATCGACACCGCCGCCACCATGCCACAGCTGTAAAAAATGGCCATAGATGCTTCCATGACAGCGCTGGTGGTGTCCCAATTGATCACCGCTTGTTCGTAAGAGCCCTTGAAAAGCAACCCGCACACAAACAACATCAAGCCGTGGCCAATCCACATGAACAGTTTTTTGCCCGCCAGCGGCAGGCGCGACACCAAGGTGTCAGAGCCCAAATGGGCGCCGTCTTTCATGGCCACAATCGCGCCCATGAAGGTCAGCCAGACAAACAACCAACGTGACAACTCTTCGGACATGGTGATGCCCGAGTTGAACCCGTAACGCATCACCACATTGCCAAACACCAAGACCACCATGATGGCAAGGCTGGCTGCGGTGAAAAGGTTAAGGACCTTGCAATAGCCCTCAATGATTTTCTTTATCATGCTGTATCCAGACAAACACAACCCATAATGTACGAACTGGTTAGTTTTCTATTCATAGTAGAAACCCTAATCGGCAAAGTTTTCAAACCCTAGCAGTTATGCCGAAATGGAATGGCTGACGAAGCGCAAGATCAGCTCGACCACATGCACCCGCTTGAGGGTATTGGCTTTGTCTTGGCTGTGACGGTCCTGAAAGATCAAGCCAAACGTGTGGCGGTTGGACACGTTGAAAAACGTGAAGGCCGAAATCGCAGAGTGGATGTCCACCGGGTCCAGCCCGGGCCTGAACACCCCCAGGGCCACACCCCGGTCATAGACATCTCGAACTGACTCGATGGCTTGGGTGTTGAGCTGCTGAATGCTCTGGCTTTGCCGCAAATAGTCACCGCGCTGGATGTTCTCGTTCATCACCAGGCGAATGAAGTCTTCATTGTCCCGGTGGTGGTCGTAGGTGAACTCCACCAAGCGTTGCAAGGCGTCCACGGGTGACAGGTCGTCCAAATGCAGGTCGGACTCGATGGCGCGCATGCGGCGGTAGGCTTCTTCGAGCACGGCCAAGTAGAGGCCGTCCTTGCTGCCGAAGTAGTAATAGATCATCCGCTTGCTGGTGCGCGTGGCCGCGGCGATCGCATCGATGCGTGCGCCAGTCAAACCCTTGTCGGCAAACTCGTGGGTAGCCACCACCAAGATCTCGGCCATGGTGCGGGCCGGATCGTTTGTGCGGCCAGTTTCCTTGGCCGCTGCGGCTTCAACTATGGCGTGGGTGTCAGTATGTACCAGTTGGTTCATTTGGCGAGTATAGAACGCCACGTGTGAATCTCATCAAGCTTTGAGGAAGCTACACAGCTTAAAAAAAGAGCTATTGACAAGAAATAAACTTTAGCGCGAGAAAATTTCAGTCATATAAAACCGGGCCACAGAGCTCACAAAAAATTAGTGGAGCGCCACGCCAACGAGTGACTCCACCTCACTGCGACGCATTTTTAGATCTTCAGCGCTGCCTGAGTAAACGATCTGACCACGGTCAATGGCAACGCACTTATCGGCTAAATCAATTGCCACCTCCAAGTTTTGCTCCACCAACAATACAGCGGTACCACGGCGCAAGATTTCCTGTATGGATACCACAAGATTTTCGACAATCAGCGGTGACAAACCTTCCGTTGGCTCGTCCAGCAAAAGCACACTAGGGTTACCAACCAAAGCACGAGCTATTGCAAGCATCTGTTGCTCTCCCCCTGATAAAACCCCACCCAGCGATCGTCGACGGGCTGCCAAACCCGGGAAAATTTCAAAAATAGATACGTCATCCCATGAGCCAGTACGACGCCCGATCTCCAGGTGCTCGACCACAGTAAGACTTTTGAAAACTTCACGATTTTGTGGCACGTAGCCCAACCCGGCACGCGCCTTATGGTAGGTGTCGGCAAGTGTGAGGTCGCGGCCATCGAGAAGGATCGAACCTGCATGGGTTGTGGCTCGACCCATGATGGCTTCAAAAAGCGTCGTCTTACCTACACCATTACGCCCAATGACAGACAGACATTCACCAGCGCTGACAGAAACCGACACACCTTGCACCACGACCGTTTTGCCCCAACCTGCGTGCAAATTGCTAACCTCAAACATGCTCTTTAACCCCTTTAAAACGCTCGTGGCCTGAGCGCCCAAGGTAGACGTCCCTGACGGTTTCAGAGTTCATGACATCTCCAGATTTACCTGAAGCCAATACCTTGCCAGACACGAGCACAGTGACATCGGCGCAAAATTCACGGACAAGTTTCATATCGTGTTCGATCATCAATATGGCCGTATCAGAAGGGAGTTTGTGCAATGCGGTTAACAGGAGGTTAGTTTCGGTTGACGGAATACCGGCAGCAGGCTCGTCAAGCAGCAACACACGAGGCTTCAAAGCCAATACGATGGCAATCTCGACAAGCCGTTGCTTGCCATAGGAAAGGTTTTCAACAGGGATACCGGACTGTTCCACGATTTGAAGCTCAGCAAGCACTTCACGGCAACGCTCACGCTGCTCAAGCAGGTCGTTCATGCCCAGCCATAACCTATCTGCAACGGCGGTGTTCTCGTTGACGGCCAACTGCACATTCTCTAAAACACTGAGTTTAGGGAAAAGACTGGTGATCTGAAACGATCGAACCAAACCCAACTTAACCCTGTCTTGAAGCGACAAACGGGTGAGCTCATGGCCAAAGGACATGACCTCCCCCGAATCGGGTTCAATTGCACCCGAGATGAGACCGACGAGCGTTGACTTACCTGCACCGTTGGGGCCGATCAGGGCGTGTCGCGCGCCTGAAGCAAGCCCCAAATTGACATCGTGAGTGACCTGCAAACCACCAAAAGTTTTGGAAAGTCCACGCAGTTCAAGTGCCAGCATTGAAGTCATTCTGTCCGACCCCCTTGAAAGATCCGGGTCAACCATCCCGCGATGCCTCCTTTGAAAAAGAATGTCACGCCCATCAGTAAAACGCCGATGACGAGCATCCAATAAAAAGGGTTCCACTGCTGAGTCACGTACTTGACGATTAAATAAACCGGTGCCCCCAACAAGGCTCCATAGATACTGAAAGTACCACCCAGAACAACCATGACCAACACATCCACAGAGGTTTCAAGGCTGAGTACCTGCAAGCCGACAAAAGCCGTATTTTGGGTCAAAAGAGCGCCAGCGATGCCCGCAAAAGCGGCGCACAAAGAATACATCACTACCAAACGCCTAAGTACGGGTGCTCCTAGCAACTTCATGCGCAACGGATTCTCTCGAATACCTGCCATTGAAAGGCCGTAAGGTGAAGAGACCACGCGACGGGCAATAAAAAACACCAAAGCCAACCAAGCAAGGGTGTAAAGGTATTGCAAATTACCATCCAAAGTCCAATTGAAAATTCCCAGGACAGGTTTGAAACTGATGCCCACAAGACCATCGTCACCACCGGTGATACCTGTAGCCTTGTTCGCTGCCTCAAACACGATGACAGAAAGTGCCATGGTCACCATCAACAAGGGCAAACCATTGAGGCGAAGGATGACAAATCCGATAACAATAGCAAGCACACCGGTCACAAAACCCGCTATCAATACGCCGCTGATCGGCTCCTGCCAACCAGCTAATGCCATCCGCCCAGCCACATAAGCGCCGACACCAAAATACAAAGCATGACCCAGTGAAATGATGCCCGCAAAACCCAAGGCAAGGCCGAATGAAAGCGCAAACAATGTCATCACAAGAACCGAGGCCCCAAACCCCCTGTAATCTGGAAATATGAAGTAAGCAGCAAGCGCTGCCACCCACCAGATCATGCCGACCCGTTCACGTAAAGACCCGTCCTTTTCCAATTTCATCGTTGTCTCCTACTTCCAGCCCGCTAGCAAGCCCTGGGGACGCCACAGCACCAAAATGACGAGCAAGGTAAACACCGTAAATGCACCTAACTCAGGCACAAAATATCGTCCAGCTGTGTCTACCAACCCAACCACTAGGGATACAACCAAAGAGGCTTTGATGTTTCCGAAACCCGACAGTGCGACGATCGTCAGAAAAAGCGGCAGATGCTTGAATGGATAAAGCGGCTCTAATGGCAACATGCCTGCCCCAACAATTCCACCGATTGCGGCCAAGCCGGCCCCAATAGCGAATGCAACTGAAAAGTACCAATTCACATTAATACCAGTTGCCTTGGCCATACTCTGGTTGTCCACGCATGCGCGCAGGGTTGCGCCAAAATTGGTGTGGTCAAACAGCAACCAAAGAGCCAAAAGGATCACGAGGCCACAGGCCATCACAAAGACCCTGTAGAACGGGAACTGCCGCCCTAACAAGCTGAAGTTGCCAGACATCCACTCGGGATACTTCGTGGCGAGCACATTGGGGCCGAATGCGAACGTTAACAGTGCGATGAAAGCAAAGCAAAAGCCAATCGTTGCCAGAACTTGCTCAAGCTCGGTCATACCGAAAAGTCGTCGAAAGAAAACCCGTTCCAGAACAAAGCTGACCAGAAGAACAAGCACCAACGTGATAAAAACTGAAGCGAGGAAACCAATGCCCAATAAGGACGGCAGATTGAAAGCCAAATAACCACCGAGTACCGCAAAAACACCGTGTGCCAAATTGACAACCCTCATCAGACCGAGTGTCAAGACCAAGCCGATGGAGATGACAAAAAGCACAATGCCATAGCTGACCCCGTATAAAAGAATAAAGCTTGCGGCTGGAGTGATTTGGTCCATATCAGTATGAGCAGGGGCAAAAACCCCTGCGTTACCTTGCTTAGTTGGCGATCACTGGGGCTTTGACCGCCTTTAAGGAATCTACAATGACATTTCGCAACTTGCCGTTGACTTTGTCAATGCGCCGAATGTAGATGTCCTGCACAGGCTCACGCGTAGCGGTGTCGATAGTCAGCGCGCCTCTCGGGCTGCGAATCGTCACACCCAGGGCAGCCTGCTGTGCTGCTTTGCCATCGAACGCTTTGCCTTTCTGTGACTCAATCATCTTATAAATCAAGCCCATGCCATCGTAGGCGGAAACAGCAGGGAAAGTGGGTGACCGATCAGCACCAAATTTCTTCTTGAGTGCGGCTGTGAAAGCTTTGTTTTCTGGATTTTCAAGTGCCTCAGCGTAGTACAAAGCCTGATGGAAACCAATAATCGAGTCATCAAAAAGATTCAGATCAGAATCCTCCGCCTCGCCCATGCCGATCACCAAATTTTGCTTCATTACACCTTGTGCGGCTAATGATTTGCTAAAGCTCACCGCCGCAGCACCAGGCGGGACAAAAATATCCAACATGTCTATATCTGCGTTTTTAATTCGCTCAGCAAGGGGTGCATAGTCGACCGTGTTCAGGGGCGCGCGCAATTCATCTACGATCTTTCCGCCACCGGCTTCAAAGGCTGATCGAAAAAAGCGTTGCACATCATGACCTGGCGCATAGTCCGAGACTGCCACGTAGGCCTTGCGTTTACCACTTTTCAAGGCAAACTGCGCAGCCGCTACGGCTGACTGCCCAATGTTCTGACCGACACGAACAAACATCGGAGACTGCGTCAGAAGCGTTGGCGATGCAGCCACAAAAAGCACCGTCGGTGTATTCGTCTGGTTGATGACTGCCGCTGCAGGCGAAGCATCAGAGGTCAAATAAAAGCCGCCCAAAATAGACACCTTGTCTCGAACAATGAGCTCCTCTGCCAAGCGCCGTGCAGTTGCTGGATTAGAGCCGCCCATATCACGGTAAATGATCTCGACTTTACGGCCACCCACAGTGTCACCGTTTAATTCACGAAAAATATCTATACCCGCCCTGATTTCACGTCCAGGCGTTGCGAAAGGTCCTGTGTCATGGTTGATGATGCCAATTCGAATAGGCTCTTGCTGCGCAAGTGCAGTGAAGGGGGCAAGTGATGCGATCGCGGCAGAAACCAACAGGGTTTTGAGTAAACGTCTTTTCATGAATTGTCTCCAAAGGTTAAGTTTTTTTACTGGTCAATCAAAGATCTAAAATCAGAACGGGTGTTTTGGATCGTGAGCAACAAAGAATGATGCAATCGCCCTCACTGCGTTCTTGATTTGTTAAGACTTCGTCGCGGTGGTCAGGGACCCCTTGCAATACCGAAGCGCGGCAGGACCCACACATACCTGACATGCAAGAGAAAGCCACATCAACGCCTTCTAATAACAATTCATCCAGAATGTTACTTTGAGCGCCGACGGTCACACTGCGACCGCTTTTGGACAGTCTGACCTCAAAGGCTTGATCTGGATCGAAATTGCTGGCTATCATTTATTCAGTGGTGACTTACCGTTGTGATTTAAGCTGCAACCAATACTCTGTTGCTCTTGACTTCTTCACGCCAGTCGTCATTGCTGTCAATAACGGTATCTACAAGTGCCTTGATATGGCAAAGGTCAGGTATCTGGTTGCCGATGGGTTCTTCGCCTTTTTCAACCATCCGAACAGCCTCCAACAACCGCCTGCGCAAGCGCATCACCGCGCTGTCCGCTGGCACAAGATGTTCCTTGGAGCGGTTCACGATAGGGCCCATCGAAATGGCCAAGATGGCGTCCTCTTGCTCGATACCGCTGTACCCGGTCCAGTTTTCCTTCATGGCGGCACGATTCTGGCCCAGTCGGTCGACCCAGTTTGCATGGAACTGGCAGGTTAGCGGATCCCAGAACTTCTCATCGTCCAAACCCATAATCCGAAGGATGTCTGCGCGAGAAACGGCTTTGGGCCCATGGCAGAGAAGATAGGTGCTGGTCCACTCGTCATCCTGGGGCACCTCGAAAACAAAAAATTGAAATGCGGGTGCCGGAATGATGCGGCAGGTGGGCAAAATCACCGGGGTGACGCGAATGCTGAACGCTTTGCCGCCCTCAGGTTGCTGCGCAGCCTTTCGCTTGGCCACGTAGTGGTATCCATAGTCGGTATCTTCGCATTCAAGCGCCGGGCAATTGTCCGGCACGCTCAGCGCCCCAGGGTTGTAGTCCTCTTCCGCCATGGACGTAAACGTATCGTGCATCCAGGTCGGATTGGCGAGGTTGCTGTGCAGGATGCCCACATGAGAGCTGTCAACACCACCCTCAAAAAGTTGCAAATAATTGGCGTGTGTGTTGATGCGCAGCACAACGCGATTTTCATCAGCGCCATCAAAGAAGGGAAACTTTGGGAAAACTGGTTTCGTCTCTCGCGGTCCAATATACGTCCAAATCAAACCGCCTGCTTCATGCACAGGGTAGGAGGGCGCTTTCATTTTCTCGGTGAAAGCTTTGTCTGCATGATTTGGCGTGTCCATGATCGTTCCATCGACAGCGAATTTCCAGCCGTGATAAATACAACGAATTCCACCGCCCTCCACGCGACCAATGGCCAGCGAAACCCCTCTGTGCATGCAGTATTCGTCCAAGACCCCAACTTGACCTTGGGTGTCGCGGAAAACGACAAAATTTTCACCAAGTAATTTGGCGCGCAAGGGATCGCAGTCTGGATGCGGCAGTTGCTCAGATGTGCAGATGGGGTGCCAATATCGACGCATGGTATTGCCCATTGGCGTCGATGGGCCCACCCGTGTGAGGGTCTCATTGTCGGCAGCACTGATCATTTTTTCACTCCAGTTCTTGTGTAAACGTTTTCCACGTCAACAATATATCAACAGGTTCGGATCGTGCACATTGGTGGAAACACCAAGTAAACAAACCGGATCCCTGGATTCAAAGAGATAACATATAAGTCAAGAATTTAATTTCAAATAACTTAAAGATGAACGACATCCGCACAACATTCAACCAATGGGAAGTTCAGCGGCCTGACCTCGACCTGACCACGCTTTACTTCAAGATTACTGTTCTCAGTTTGGGCAAAATCATCGAAGACGAGTTTGACCGCAGTTGTCGTACACAACATGGATTGAGAGCCAACGATGTCAGGGTACTTTTCACCTTGCTTCGGGCTGGAAAACCTTACATGCTTCGCCCAACGGACATTTTTCAATACCTGCTGATCACAGCGGGTGCTGTGACCAAGCAAGTTGACCGCCTTTCCAGTCGCGGGTTGGTCAAGCGAAAAAAAGACCCAGGACATGCAGGTGGAACCCTGGTTCAGTTGACTAAAAAAGGAGTCACCATCGCTGATGAAATTGCCATCACGGTTTCTTCTAGTGGCATAGTGCACGATGCGATAGCAAGCTTGTCGAGGGCTCAACATGACAAGTCTCTGGATTACCTTTTGAAACTTATGGATCAGCTCAGCGATCTTCGCCAAGCAGACTAGCCACTTTCCCTTTTTAGCCAACTTGAACCGAGGCCACTCATGAATGTCCACCCCCATGCCGAACGTCCGATCGCTCACGGACTTTCTCGCAAACAACTGGCAGCTGATTACGATGTTGAATCTACTGTTTCTGATCTTCCAGGTTATATGCGTCCCTTCGCTGAACGAAGTGATCAGGTCCGCAAGACCTTCCAGCAAAGGTGCAAGCTGGACATTGCTTATGGCTCTTTGAATGCACAAAAACTGGATGTGTATCTTCCAGAGGCTTCCCGTAATGCCCCAGTGCTCGTATTTTTTCATGGAGGGGCATGGAAGGGGTCTAACAAGGAGTCTCGAGCTTTTCCGGCGGAGGTGTTCTGTGCGAGTGGTGCAATTTGGATATCCGTTGAATATCCTCTTGCTCCCGAACACACCATCGAAATGCAGACCGAGTCTGCTGAATTGGCGCTCGATTGGATCGGTAAAAATGCCACCCGTTTTGGAGGAGATCCACATCGAATTCTTGTCATGGGACACTCCGCTGGAGCCCATCTTGCTACGATGGGAATTTTTCGCACTCTGACTACAAAACCAGAACTGTCTTCGAACTTCGAGTTATTGATGCTCAGTGGTGTATTCGACCTTGAGCCAATGATGTTCACCAAGGTCAATGATTGGCTCAAGCTCGATCCCCAACGAATCCTCCAACAAAGCCCCATCTGCAGCATTCCATCCCAGTCGCCGCCCCTGCACACCTTTGTGGGTGGGAATGAACCTGATGTGTTCATGCGTCAGTCACTTGATATGACGGGTGCCTATGCCCAGAAAGGCTTTGCCAGCCGCTTGACAACTTTGCCTGGTCGCAATCACTTCAGTGTCCTTGAAGAGTTTGATTCTGAATCTGGTCCTTTGCAGAAGGCGATTTTTGAATTTATAAGGTCATAAGGCTTTCACCACGAATCAGACAATTTGGCTGATGGTTTGATTGGCTTTTCAAAGACTGTAATTTTGGTCTTGTTTTTTAGGCAGAGGTGCTTATTGATTGGGTAACTTAGACATGGCGGTTTGAAAGGCCGTGATGCTTTAAGAAACTCGGCCACCCGTTACCTTACCGAGTTCAGCCCTGTGCACCTCGCACTTTTTTTACGCCGGAAATAAAATCAATAAAGAGGTACGGTGAGATTTTTGATAACAGCAGATGTATTGGGCCGAACCCCACGCCACCATGCAAAGGCCTCTGCTGCTTGCTCGGCCAGCATGCCAACGCCGTCGGCCAGATTCTTAACGCCCGCTTTCTGCGCCAGCTTCAAAAAGGGCGTGAGGCCTTTGCCGTAAGTCAGGTCATAGGCCAGGCAGCCCGGTGCAAATACGCTGGGGTTTAGCGGTGGCAACTCGCCCTTGAGGCTGGACGATGTGGCATTGAGCACCACATCGAACGCACCCTGCAGATCGTCATAAGCTGAACACCGCACGGGCACAGCGCCAGCTTGGAACTGATGGGCCAAAGCCACCAGCGCTGGCGCCTTGGCCACCGTGCGGTTGACGATCACCAGCTCGGCAGGTCCTTCGGCCAACAGCGGCAGTAAAGCGCCGCGTGTTGCACCACCCGCACCCAAAATCAACACCCGTTTGCCCTTCAAAGGAAAAGCCAAGTTGTGCACCACGTCGCAAACCAAACCCACGCCATCAAAGTTTTCGGCATACACCTTGTCGCCCTCGAACTTCAGCGCGTTCACAGCCCCTGCCATCTGTGCGCTGAAAGCCAGGTCGGTAGCGTAAGCAAACGCGTCGAGCTTGAAAGGCGCGGTCACGTTCACGCCCCGTCCGCCACTGGCACGAAACGCATCGACCACATCCGCAAAACCGTCGATAGGCGCCAGCAGCTGGGTGTATGCAATGTCTTGCCCGCTTACCTGGGCGAAAGCGGTGTGTATGAGCGGCGACTTGCTCTGCGCGATGGGGTTGCCGATCACGGCGTAACGGTCTGTCATGGAGTCAAATTGAACAACAATTTATGGATCTTATCGCTGCAAAAGGCATGGGGTCGGCATCTTGAGCGGTTTGAGTTCGTTCTAAAGCCTTTGGCGCAGTGAATCAGTGACACGCTGGCGTCAGCTGCGGCACATCAGATGACCTAAATTGATGCCTGACTTTGGAGGCAAATCATGAAGAATCGTCTATTTCTCTGGGCCGGTGCGTGCTTGTTTTGGCTGGGTTTCTGCGGTGCCTTGCAGGCTCAAGAGGCGCCTCAAAACGGCAGTTGGGTCGTCAAAGATTTCAAGTTCCACACGGCTGAAGTCTTGCCCGAACTGCGGCTGGGATACACCACTTTGGGTCACCCCCAAAATGAAGCGGTGCTGATTTTGCATGGCACCACGGGCTCAGGCGCTGGGATGTTGGGGGCCAATTTCGGTGGAGAGCTTTTTGGACCGGGGCAAATTCTGGACGCCAAACGCTACTTTGTGATCCTGCCGGACGCCATTGGCACCGGAAAATCCAGCAAACCCTCTGATGGATTGCGCGCCAAATTTCCCGCCTACAACTATGCCGACATGGTCGCGGCCCAACACCGATTGGTCACCGAGCATCTGGGTGTTCGCCACTTGCGCATGGTGCTGGGCAACTCCATGGGCGGCATGCAGACCTGGATGTGGGCCATCCAATACCCGAACATGATGGACATTGCCGTGCCCATGGCTTCCCTGCCTTCACCCATGTCTGGCCGCAACTGGATGCTGCGCCGCATGCTGACCGAATCCATCCGAAACGACCCCTTGTGGATGGGCGGCAATTACACCCAACAACCCCCAAGCTGGCAGTTCGCTTCGGTTTTTTACGCCACTGCCACCAACGGCGGCAACCAGGGCTTGCAGAAAATAGCGCCCACCAGTGACCAAGGTGACGCGCTGCTTAAGCAGCGCCTGACCGCGCCTTTTGCAGGCGATGCGAACGACCACCTTTTCCAGTGGGAGTCCTCCAAAGACTACGATCCCTCCGCGGGCCTCGAGCGCATACAAGCCAGCGTGCTGGTCATCAATTCGGCCGACGACGAGCGCAATCCGCCTGAATTGGGCGTGATTGAAAAAGCCCTGCCTCGCATCAAAACGGCCAAAGCCCTGATCATTCCCGGCAGCCCCGATACCTTCGGTCACGGCACAACGGGCAACGCCAAGTTCTGGAAAAAAGAAGTGGCAGATCTTCTGCAAACCGCCCCCAAACTGGCGCGCTGACACGACCCCAAACGAAATGCCGCTGCACCGAGGTGCAGCGGCATTTTGTCTGTCAGCAGCGGTCAGCCGTTCAGTTGCTGCTCCAAATCGTGCAGCACTTTGTAGCAAGGCAGCACTTGCGCCACCGAGCTGTTGGGCTCACGGCCTTCGCGGATCGCCGCAAAAAACTCACGGTCTTGCAATTCAATACCGTTCATGGACACATCCACTTTGGATACATCGATCTGCTCTTCTTTGCCGGTATACAGGTCGTCGTAACGGGCCAGGTAGGTGCCCGTGTCGCCGATGTAGCGGAAATATGTGCCCAAAGGGCCGTCGTTGTTGAACGACAGGCTCAAGGTGCAGATCGCGCCGTTGGCCGCTTGCAACTGGATGCTCATGTCCATGGCAATCCCCAGACCGGGGTGAATCGGGCCTTGCACCGCATTGGCTTTCACGATCGGGCTGCCGCATTGGTAAGCAAACAAATCGACAGTGTGGGCCGCGTGGTGCCACAGCAAGTGGTCGGTCCAGCTGCGGGCCTGGCCTAAAGCGTTCATGTTGGTGCGGCGGAAAAAGTAGGTTTGCACATCCATCTGCTGGATGTTGAACTCACCGGCTTTGATTTTTTGGTTCACCCACTGGTGGCTGGGGTTGAAGCGCCGGGTGTGCCCGCACATGGCCACCAAAGCTTTTTGTTGCGCGACGCGCACAACTTCATCGGCGTCCTTCCAGCTGTCTGCCAAGGGGATTTCCACCTGCACGTGTTTGCCGGCCTGCAAGCAAGCCAGACTTTGCGAGGCATGCATTTGTGTCGGAGTGCACAAAATCACCGCATCCACTTCAGGCAAAGCCAAGCTGTCGACCAGGTTTGTCGTCACATGGTGGATGCCGTATTGGGCAGCGACTTCTTGGGTCTTGGCGAGTTCGCGGCCCACCAAAGAGACCACCTCCACACCGTCGATGTTCTTGATGCCGTCCATGTGTTTGATGCCAAAGGCACCTGCGCCCGCCAGGGCGACTTTGATGGTTTTGCTCATGTCGTTCTCCAAAGTTTGGTGATGTAGGCGCTTGCCTGCCAGCGGTGTTGAGGCTGGCGCCTAAGGTTCAGGTGTTTTCCAAAATGGCGTGACCGACCGCCGTGTTGGATGCGGGCACATGGTAAAAGCGATGGCGCAATTTCGGGGTTGGCCCCGTCACTTGGCCGTCGTGGATGTCGGACATGGCACCGCGGGCAATCAGCCACATGACCAGCTCAATGCCTTCCGAGCCGGCTTCCCGCACATAGTTGATGTGCGGTGTGTTGGCGCAGGCCAGCGGGTCGTTGATCATTTGGTCCAGCCAATGGTTGTCCCATTCGCTGTTGATCAAACCGGCGCGTGCGCCTTGCAGTTGATGGCTCATGCCACCGGTGCCCCAGATGTGCACTTTAATGTCTTCGTCAAAACTTTCCACGGCCTTGCGGATGGCTTGACCCAAATTGAAGCAACGCATGCCACTGGGCAGGGGGTACTGCACCACATTGACCGCAAAGGGGATGACCGGGCAAGGCCAGGCCCCTTTGACCGGGTCTTGCTCGCCGCACATCAATGAAAGCGGAACGGTCAAGCCGTGGTCCACGTCCATTTTGTTGACGATGGTCAGGTCAAAGTCTTGCTGAATCACCGAATGCGCTATGTGCGAAGCCAAAATCGGATGGCCTTGCACCACCGGCACCGGCCGGGGGCCCCAGCCTTCGTCGGCCGGCGTAAATTGGGCCGCCGTGCCAATCGCAAACGTCGGGATCATGTCCAGACTGAACGCGGTCGCGTGGTCGTTGTAAACCAGAAAGATCACGTCGGGCTGGTTGTCCTTCATCCATTGCTTGGAGAAGTCATAGCCTGCAAACAGCGGCTTCCAGTAGTCTTCTTGGGTCTTGCCCAAATCCATGGCCGCGCCAATGGCCGGCACATGCGAGGTGAACACAGAGGCAGTGATTTTGGCCATGGGCTTATCCTTTTTTTCCGGCAGCGCCTTGGGGTTGATTCTGTGGTTGCGCGGTGCCGTTTTCGCCAATGAAGCGATTGCCTTCCACGCTGCGGCCACCGCCAATCATCATGTTGCGGTACTCTTCTTCGGTCATGCCGGTCATCGAGCCCGCCATTTGCTGGAAGCTCTTGCCATCGGTGGCACCGATTTTGGCGAGGAAGTAAATGTTGCCACCGGTGCGCATGCACCAGTTCAAGTCCCGCGCAAGCACCGCCTGCTTTTGCTCTTCAGTCATCGCCCACCCGTCCAGGTAAGCACGTTCGTTGGCCTTGAACCGCTCACGGTTTTCGGCCTTCATCAGTGACATGCAAAACTGATTGATCCAGTAGCCTTTGCGCGATTGTTCGGCATCAAAAATGATGGTGCCGGGCACGTCCAGATAGGGTTTGTCCAATGCCATATGTTTTCCTTTATGGCGAGCACTTGAAGCTGCCCGAATTATTGACATCGCCACCTTGATACCTGGGCACCATGGGCCACTGGCATAGCGGCCGAGCTCGCACTAATTGGACTGGTAAGCTGACCGATTGATCCAGTAATTCCAGCGTGCCGGGTGCTTTTCCCCGCTCGACCCAATCACTCAAGGCGCCCAACATATCCACGTTGGCGGGTCCGCCCGAGCCCACGTGGTCCACACTGGGGGCTGTGTACAAGCGCATGAAAGAAGCCGTTTTATCTGACCCCATTGTTTTGCTGACTGACTCGTAGTAACCAATACCTGCATAGGGGCTTTGGGCGTAGTCAGCCATATTTTCTAACATGATCAGTTTGCCGCCCCGCGCATGAAATGCCGACAAATCAGGTTGGGTCGAATCCATCAAAGCAGAAATTTCTTTGACCCGCGGTGCATGGTCGCGCATTTGGTAGGTGCCTACATCCATGTTTGGGTTGCGGGCATAAAAATACTGGATGGCACCTGCACCGTAAAACCAGCCAATACCGTTGCTGGGCTGTGGGGGCAATGAAGGGGCAGTGGCGCCGGTCCACCAGGCCATCCAGCCACCAGTAGGACCGACTGCAGGCAAGGCTTCACCACTGGGGCCACGGCCAGGGTATTCAGTCAAGCCGTTGGCCAATTCAACATCCAAGCGCAAGGGAGCGTTCAAGGTCTGTACCGCCTTGACTTGCAATGCCGTCAGGCAAGTATCGGCAACCGCACCTTCACATTGCAATTTGCGCACATCAAACCGCTGGCGGCATCCCACGGGGTCAGAAACAATGCCATCAGCCAAACCGTCGGCAGCGTCACACGCGGCCAACACGGCTTTCCCAACCAGTTGGACTTGCGTAGGGGGCAACCAACCCCCATTCATCAGGGCCATGCCATCTCGCAAGCCCGTGTGTTGCAGTCCTGTCCAGTGAATGACAGGGACCCGGCTGAAGATGCCGTCGAAATCCTGCGGATAACGCTGCGCCATGGTCAAACCTTCGCGCCCCCCTTCCGAGCTGCCAAAGAAGTAGAGCTTTTCAGGCCCTTGTCCATAGCTGCGCTTCATGACTTCCACCGCCACATCACGCACCTTCTTATAAGAGGCATGCGCAAAGTTGACTAAGGCCTCATCGTTCAATGCAAAGACTTGCGGTGGCTGCCCTGCTTGGTTTTGATGTCCCGAATCGGTGCCATAGGTGACGTAACCCTGACTCAATGGCACAGGTTGGTCAAACGGCGCAGCAGGCAGCATGGCCAAGGCATTGATCAAAACCCCATTGAAACCACCACCCCCGTATTGCACAGAGCGACCATTCCAAACCATAGGCAGATTGATCTGAAATTGAATCTGCGGGGCTTTGGGGTCGATAGGGTCGATAGCACCCAGCACACGACAAAATTCAGGCAATGCAGGACTGAATCGCGCGGCAGGTGTTGGCCCGCGCTCAGCCACCGTGGCTGGGCTGGCATTAACTCTATTGGCCGAAGCAATGCGAACAGGACCACTGACGAGGCTGGTCACTTGCGCCGGCAGCACCAGTCCGCTTAAGCTTTCACAGCCCACCTTGAGGGGCAGATCGGTGGCAGCTTGCAGTTGTCCAAAGGCCCCCAACAACAGTGTCGCTGCCAGCGCACTGAAACGCATGTTTTTACCAAGCTTCATTGATTCCATGACCGTGTCTCCTTGTTTATCAGTTGAAAGTGAAGCATCTCAGCGCTAATCAAGACTGCTCCTCAGGCCAATACAAGCGCATCGGGTTGTCGACCAGCAGTTTGTGTTGCTTGGCTGCCGTGGTGGCAATGTGCGGGATGAAGTCCACCAACAGGCCATCGTCAGGCATGTGCTTCTTCAAATTGGGGTGCGGCCAGTCGGTGCCCCACAACACGCGATCAGGGAACTCGTCCACGATGGCTTTGGCAAAAGGCACCACGTCCTGATAAGCGTTTTGCTCGCCGTTCAGGGCTGGCGCACCGGTCACGCTCAGCCGCTCAGGGCAAGTCACTTTGCACCACACATTGCTGTGCTCGCGCATGAACTTGAGGAACAATTGAAACTGCGGGCCATCCACCGGCAGCTTCACATCCGGTGTGCCCATGTGGTCGACCACCACCACGGTGGGCAGCCCAGTGAAAAAGTCCCACAGCTCGGGCAAGTCCACCGCCTCGAAATAAATCACCACATGCCAGCCCAGTTGGGCAATGCGGCCGGCGATTTCCATCAGCTCGTCCTTGGGCGTGAAGTCCACCAAGCGCTTGACGAAGTTAAAACGCACACCGCGCACACCTGCGTCGTGCATGGCTTGCAACGCTTCATCGGTGACCGAGCGTTTGACGGTGGCCACACCGCGGGCCTTGCCGTTGGCGTGCAGCAAGGCGTCGACCGTGGCGCGGTTGTCCGCGCCGTGGCAGCTGGCACCAACGACGATGTTGCGGGCAAAACCCAAATGGTCGCGCAGGGCATACAACTGGGCCTTGGAGGCATCGCAGGGTGTGTATTTGCGCTCGGGAGCGTATGGAAATTCAGCGCCGGGGCCGAACACATGGCAGTGTGCATCGACGGCGCCAGCAGGCAATTGGAACCGGGGTTTGCTGGGGCCGCTGTACCAGTCGAGCCAGCCGGGGGTTTTGGTGAATTCCATGAAACAACTTTCTAAATCATCAAACGGGTGAGGTATTCGCTGGGATGCGAATGGATCGAGGCAACAGGCCTCTGGCTGTCATCTCAATCGATGTATTTCAGGCCGGCCTTGGCCAGGGGCTCACGCATGTTGTACATGTCCAGCCCGAAAACGCCAGCCGCTAATTTGGCGCGTTTCTCGCCCTCATTGGCTTCGCGGGCCTCGGCCGCATCGGCCACTTTGTGCGCCCACTCAGCGGGCACAACCACCACGCCGTCGTCATCGGCGACCACAGCGTCGCCGGGGTTGACGCTGATCCCGGCGCACACCACCGGAATGTTCACTGAGCCCAGGGTCGACTTGATGGTGCCTTTGGCGCTGATGCCTTTGCTCCACACCGGGAAACCCATGGCCGTGAGTTCTCTGACGTCCCGCACACCGGCATCGATGATCAGGGCCTTGGCCCCACGCGCCATGAAGGAGGTGGCCAGCAGATCGCCAAAAAAGCCATCGCAGTTGTCGGCGCTCAAGGCGGCAATCACCACATCGCCAGGTTGAATTTGCTCGGCCACAACATGCATCATCCAGTTGTCACCGGGATGCAGCAAGACGGTCACCGCCGACCCGGACACCAGCGCGCCGCTGTAAATCGGGCGCATGTAACGCTGCATCAAGCCCAAACGGCCCATGGCTTCGTGCACCGTGGCCACGCCAAAGCGGCCGAGTTTGTCAACCGCCGCTTTGTCTGCGCGGGTGATGTTGCGTTTGACGATGCCTAAGGTGGTCATGGGGATTTTCCTTTTGAAATGCAATGAATTCCCGATCAAGTCGGGAATGACAAACTTTATTGGCCTTTGGCCTTGAGTTGGGCGTCCAGGCGCGGGAACACGCGGCGTGCATTGCCTTCGTAGATCTTGAAGCGCTGCTCGTCGTTCAAAATATCGGCGCCTTGGATGTAGCGCTTGGTGTCGTCAAAGTAGTGACCGGTTTCAGGGTCAATGCCGCGCACCGCACCAATCATTTCGGAAGCAAACAAAATGTTCTCGACCGGAATCACCTTGGTCAACAAGTCGATGCCTGGCTGGTGGTACACGCAGGTGTCAAAGAAAATGTTGTTCAGCAAATGGTCTTGCAGCAACGGCTTTTTCAACTCTTGCGCCAAGCCCCGAAAGCGGCCCCAGTGGTAAGGCACCGCGCCGCCGCCATGCGGAATCAAAAACTTCAAAGTCGGAAAGTCTTTGAACAAATCACTGGTCAGGCACTGCATGAAGGCGGTGGTGTCGGCGTTCAGGTAATGCGCGCCGGTGGTGTGAAAGCAGGCGTTGCAACTGGTGCTGACGTGGATCATGGCGGGGATGTCGTACTCCACCATTTTTTCGTAAATCGGGTACCAGTGTTTATCGCTCAAGGGCGGCGAAGTCCAGTGGCCGCCGGAGGGGTCGGGGTTCAGGTTGATGCCCACGTTACCGTACTGCTCCACACACTTGACCAACTCAGGGATGCAGGTGGCCGGATCCACGCCGGGCGACTGCGGCAGCATGGCGGCAGGCACAAAATGGTCAGGAAAGAGTTGCGCCACGCGGTAGCACAACTCATTGCAAATGGCTGCCCAGGTGGCCGAGATCTGAAAGTCACCGATGTGGTGGGCCATGAAGCTGGCACGGGGGCTGAAGATGGTGATGTCCGAGCCGCGCTCTTTCATTAACTTGAGCTGGTTGGTTTCAATGGATTCGCGCAACTCGTCATCGCTGATTTTCAAATCAGACACCTTGGGCATCATGGCCGGGTCTGCAATGCCTGCGATTTGCTGGTTGCGCCAGGTTTCCAGGGCCTTGGGGGCTGTGGTGTAGTGACCGTGGCAGTCGATGATCAAAGCTGGTTTCATGAAGAGGCTCTTGAATTGAAAACTGATCACCATTGTGGCCCACGCCAGCCCCTAAAAAAACCCTTCAGCTTCATCTAGCAGATAGAACGAAATTACATAACAAAAGCAAAGATATGTAAAATTTAAATCATGGACCTCAAACAGCTCGAATACTTTGTGCGCGTGGCCGAGATGGGCAGCTTCACACGGGCTGCCCTGGCGCTGAATGTAGCCCAGCCGGCCTTGAGTAGACAGGTGCGCCTGCTGGAAGTGGAGCTGCGGCAAAACCTGTTGGTGCGAAATGGCCGAGGGGCCAGCCCCACCGAGGCGGGGCAAGTCCTTCTGGAACATGGCCGCGGCATCTTGCACCAGGTCGAGCGGGCCCGCGAAGAACTCGGGCGGGTGCGCACTGGTCTGACCGGCCAAGTGGCACTGGGTATGCCGCCCAGCGTGGCGCGGGTTTTAACCGTGCCCTTGACACGCGCTTTTCGTTTGGCGATGCCGGAGGCGAAGCTGTCCATCAGTGAAGGCCTGAGCACGGCCATGCAGGAAGGCTTGCTCAATGGCCGACTAGACATTGCCGTGCTCTACAACGCCAACCGCAACACGGGTTGCGAGTTGACGCATCTGGTTCGGGAAGAGCTGCTCTTGGTGCAGGCCCGCCCACCCGGCTTGCAAGAAGACCCGCCCCCAGCGCCCATCGATTTGCGCGCGGTAGCGCAGCTGCCTTTGGTGATTCCGAGTCGACCCAATGCGATCCGAATGCATGTGGAATCGGCCATGGCCCGCATCGGATGCCAACCCCACATTGCCTTTGAAATCGATGGCGTCACGGCGATCCTTGATCTGGTGGCTGACGGCGCGGGTGCCGCCATCTTGTCACGCAATGCCGTCGCCCGATCCATCCAACCTTCGGCCTTCAGCGTGCGCGCCATCAGCGCACCGGCTTTGACCATCGACTTGAGCACGGCCATCAGCTCCTTGAGGCCGTCGACACTGACACAACAAGCCACTTTGCATTTAATCCGCGACACCGCACAACAACTCTTAAGTTCCACACCATGAAACCACTTGTTCGCCACATTGCCGCCCTGTCGGTCAGCCTTTTGTCAGTCCTTGCCGCATCAACGACTGCCTGCGCGCAAACGCCCTACCCCCACAAACCGATCCGCCTGATCGTGCCCTTTACGCCGGGTGGCAGCACCGACATTTTGGCCCGCGCCATTGGACAGGAATTGACCAAAGCCTGGGGTCAAAGCGTGGTCATCGACAACGTGCCCGGCGCAGGCGGCAGCATAG
>Ga0114959_10001562_pt1 | contig 19810 bp, 18 predicted proteins | sample C_130625_EF_Meta_FD_87317 | JGI IMG/M metagenome (GOLD analysis project Ga0114959, IMG submission 87317) | Freshwater microbial communities from Lake Croche, Canada to study carbon cycling - C_130625_EF_MetaG | ecosystem: Environmental > Aquatic > Freshwater > Lake | place: Lake Croche, Canada... | reverse complement strand
AGGTTATACCGGTTACACAGGCCCAACAGGCAATCCAAGTACAGTGACTGGGTCAACAGGTTATACCGGTTACACAGGCCCAACAGGCAATCCAAGTACAGTGACTGGGTCAACAGGTTATACAGGTCCAACAGGTTCAACGGGTTACACCGGTCCAACTGGAACAAAAATAACAATAGCAGCCACTGCTTTTACAGGATATACTGGGATTGGATTAACATCTTCACAAATTATTAGTGGAGGAACTGCATATTATCTGGATGGTAGTAATTTAGTTATAACCACAACTACTAATCAAGCAAATTTAGTTAATGCATCTTTTCAAACATATGTAGCCGGTGCAAGTGGAATTAATAATTTATCAGCTACAATTATGCGAAGTTTTGCAGGTATGTCTGGATTTACCGCAGCATATCCACCTTTTTATCCAGTGTATAATTTAGCAAATAATGTATCAGTAACTGGAACAACTGGCGATGTTCGTTATCCACCGGATTCAGGAAATGTAATTACTTATTTGAATACTTCCCTATGGACAATAAGCACAACTGGTAGTACAAAAGCCGATAGTGTACCTTATCCAGTAAATGCATTTACAGTGAATATGCAAGCAATAGATAGACCTACCGGATTAGTCGGCCCAACAGGAGTTTATTATGCTGTAAGAGTTTCTACAGATGGTAATGGACCAATCTATTCAAATATTAGATTGTCAGCATTTCAATTAGGTTAAATGTAAATGCAGTATAAAAATAAATTTTATTATAATATTTTCATTATAATAAAACGATAATCTCGCATATATCATTATTTACGTTTGCGTATATTTCAACAATCCCTCTACGTATTCTTTATCATAAACAGCTATTTTAGTAGTTCTGTCCCAAGTACTGTAATTTAATAAAACTCGCTTATCTTCAACAACAATACTCAAACAATATTCAATGGGTTCCCCTTCAAATTTAAAAGGAGCAGAATATCTCAATAATTGCATATTTTCATTAAGAACTACAATCATATGATAATAATTTCGCGGATTTTCATAAGAAACAAAATGAACAACAAACCATATTTCATCTTCTTTATAAGTAATGGTAATATTTCCATTAGTGTTAATAGTTTGTTTACTATATTTGAACCCACAACTTGAACCACGTGCATGTGAAAAAATTCTAGGCATGTCTATATTTTTAATAATTTCAATATTTTTACTATCTTCCTTCAATTTACATATTTGCAGTGGATACCACTTATAAATAATGTGAGTGGAATTATCATAATCAACATAAACCCAATTTTTCTCACATTGAGATTGACAAAAATTTTGGTTAATTTCATTATGTATTAATTTTTGTTTTATATTATACTGACCAGAAACGACCCCCAAAAAATTATTTTTGTGCAATGTTGTACCAATAAATAAAATATTATCACTTTCAAGATCATTAAATATTTTAACGTCTTCTACTCCAATGTATTGTCTACTGTCAAAATCAATATCAAAACATTTTATATTGATAATTTTAAAATCTTTGTCCAATTCAACAAATTTGTTAGCAGTAATAATATTTTTTTCACAATTAATATAACTTCCATTCTCCGTAATATAATAATTTACATAGCGTATATTCATTAAATATTTACATTCATCTTGATTGTCATCTTGTTTCTGTTTTTTATGTATTAAACAACTGGAAGATGAAAGAAACTGAGTATTCTCACCATTTATTTGAATATTTATTTTATCATCAAAAACATAAATATGTTTTGGTATTAAAATATGCTTATAAAATTTCATATTTTGAAATAAATTATTATTAACACTACTATCATTGGAATGATTTAATATTTCAATAATTTCATCATTAATATTTTTAACACCAAGATAAAATGCACAAACAGTATATTCATAATATATTTTATATGTATAAACATCATTATGTAAAAATAAGTAATCATCACGAAAAATTTTCTTATCTAATATTTCTTTTGCTAATTTATAAAATTGTCCAACAAGTTTATTTTTCCCTTTGTCTCTGTAGTAATTCATAATCTCATGAATAGATTCAAGTCGTTCAGGCAAACATTCCATACTTGACAACCAGCAACAGATAGCATCATTTATTTTACCCAAACATTTATAACAATCTCCCATTTTAAAATGACTATACCAAACCTCTTGGTTCCAACCCTTTACATCAATTCTTTTTTGATAAATTTCTATAGCTTTCTCAAAATTTCCATTATCATGGTAACTATTTGCCAAATAAAAATAATATCGTTCATTATTTGGTTCATCTATTAATCCTTGTGTTAGTAATCTAATATCCCTTTCAAATTTATCACTTTTAGAACCACCGTCACCAATATCCAGAATAAATAATTCATTTTTAGAAAATAAAAAATGTCTACTATTAGAAGGAGTATTAATATATTCATGTGTTACACCGACATAACTATATAATCCGTTATTCCGAACAATTCTGACATTTTGATAATAAAAATTCTCGTTACCCTGAAGTATATAAAAATTATCATAATTAGTTAGCATTTCTTTTTTAAAATCTTTAACGTCCAAAAACATATCCGCATCTAAAAGCAGTATAAATTCAGACATTCCTAAACAAGATTTTAATGCAAAGTTTCTGTTATGAGCAAAATTTTTAAATGGCTCAAAAACTATTTTTCCAGGTATATTTTTATCTTTAAAAAAGGTTTCAATTAATTCTATTGTATCATCGGTTGACCCAGTATCACAAATACAATAAGAATCTATGATTGGTAAAACACATGTCAACAATCTTGTTATAATTTTACTTTCATTTTTAACTATCATATTTAAACATAATCTAACTGGTGAATCTTTTTCCATTTAGAATACAATGATTATTAATCTTTGCTTTTTATTTTTAAGTTTATATTGTTAAAAATAAAAATATTATTGTTATTATAAATAATATTTTCTAATATTAAGATTCATATTATGGCTTCTACAAGATTTTTTTATGACCCATGTAGAACAAAAAAACAATTACAGCAAGCAACAGGGCCTGGACGATATATTCTAGACGTACCTGGAAATGGAGCAAACCCATGTTACATTGAAGATCCGCAAATTATTATTCAAAAATGGGGCGCTAATTTAAGAACGAATACAATTAATTTGGAGAGTGATTTAATGGGTGTAAATAAACCTTTAAGTAGAGATTGTTTAGGAAAAGATAATTATCAAAACTACAATGTGGCTAACAAAGCAATTCAATATCCTACTTGTAATAATTTATACACAGAACAATCTCGTGCAACAAATCCTGCCTGGTGGTATCGTGATTTAGAACAAGTTGATTGGTATTATCCCCCATTAAATCCACAAGAAAATACATGTTTTCCATTTGAAACAAATTTAAGCACAAGAATTTTAGAAAAAGATTATTTCACTCCTAAAAGAGATTGTGTAATAAATGAAACAAATAATCTTTTACCAACCAGTTTTAATTTAATTAAAGGCACGTATGTAGGCGGACCAAATACTTGCAATGGAACAAATTCATGTGAATATTTAAATAAGTGAATTGTGAATATATATATTATTTTAAAATAATATTAATTATAATATATAATATAAATAAATATGGAAATAGCTATTCCTTTAATAGCATTAGGTGGAATGTATGTAGTATCAAATCAAAATAGCCAAAAAAATGATAATAAAAAAAAGGAAAATTTCACAAAAATGGGAAGATATGTTAATTATTTACCAAATAATGATATTCCAGCGCAAAATTATCCTGTAGAAAATTTAAATGAAGTTGCTGATAATGTAAATAAGTATCCTAATCCAAATACCGCAACAGATAAATATTTTGATCAAAATGTATACGAAAAAAATGTTAGAAAAGGTATTAGTGTAGGACGTGATCCGCAACAAATATATTCTTTATCAGGTGATTATTTAGATTCACAACAATTCAAACACAATAATATGGTTCCTTTTTTTGGTGGTAAAATAAAAAGTTACACATATGATACAAAATTCGCAGAAGTAGTTTTAGATAATATGGTTGGAAATAGTTCTCAAACAATCAAAAAAATAGAGCAAGCCCCTTTATTTAAACCAGAGGCCAATATGAACTGGGCATACGGAACACCTAATAATAGTGATTTTTTTCAATCACGTGTCTACCCAGCAATGAAAAATAATCATGTGAAACCATTTGATTCTTTGTATGTAGGACCTGGTTTAGATCAAGGTTATGGTGTAAACGGAAGTAATGGTTATAATTCTGGTATGGAAGCACGAGAAAAATGGTTACCTTATACAGTTGATCAACTTCGTGTTGCAACCAATCCAAAATTAGAATATGAATTAACAAATCATGAAGGTCCAGCACAATCTATCATTCAAAATGTTGGAATTTTAGGACGTGTTGAAAAACAGCGTCCAGATACTTTTTACATTAATACACAAGATCGTTGGTTTACAACTAATGGTGCAGAAAAAGGTGAAAGATTACGTCCTATTGAGGAAATGGGTGTTATTAGACGTAATGATATTGCTTCTGATTATTTAGGACCAGCCGGCTCTGTGGATAGGCAAGCTACTGTAGCACCAAGTAATTTTGAACCAAGCAGGAAAACTAGTCTACCTGGTACTGATGTAAACCATTCAGCTGCGGTCGGACGCGGCCCCATCACAGATGGCGATAAAAGAATTGAGAGTTTATCTAGGAGTATGGTACCAAATCATCGTTCAAGTGTTAAGCAACCTGATACTATGCGCAGCGGATTTAGCAGTGCAATTGGCGCAGTGATCGCACCCTTTGTAGATGTTTTACGACCATCAAGAAAAGAAGAAATTATGGGAAATGTTCGGGTATATGGTGATGTAGCACCAAGCGTTCCTAAGGGTTATGTCAATAATCCAAATGATACCACCTCAACAACAGTTAAAGAAACAACACTGTATTCTCCACAATTCAATATAAATAATCAAAAGGAAGGTTTATATGTTAATAATTATACACCTATGGATTTGACACAGAGAGATACTACTAGTTGCAACTACACAGGAACTGCAGGTGGACAAGCAACACAATATGGTGACATGAATTATGAATCGGCTTACATGCAACATAATAATGATATCAAATCTTCTACTATTGACAATAGACCCAATCAAGGAGGAACACAGATTTTCAATCAACAAATGAATTTAAGCAACATTAAAAGTGATAGTGACAGATTGGATGGAAGAGTTAATCCTGCATACTCATATGTTTCACAAAGACCACCATCCGTCAATACTTATGGTGCTGTAAGAGCGCCTCAATATTACAACGAATGTATCGGGTGCGATAGAATTCAACCAGATATTTTGGATGCATTCCGTTCAAATCCATATACATTTTCTTTAACAAATGCTGTATAATTTTAACTAGGCCATAGTTACAAAATATAAAGTATAAAGTATAAAATAATATAGTAGTAAATATATTATTTTATGGCAATGATTTTGAATAGTTTATTATTTTATTCACTTCCAAAATAAGCTCCTTTACCCATTTTAAAATCACTTAATCTAGTAACGACATCATCATTCTTTTTCATGATTTCTTTTATTAAATCCTTGATAGAAATCATACCAATAAATTCTTCATTTTTATCATCAACCACTAGCAAATGACGAATATCTTTAAACATCATTTTGTTCATACAAGTTTCTAATGAATCATTCTTTTTTGCAATAATAATAGGTGCATATGTGCAAATTTCCTTTACCTTGGTTTCTTTTAAATCTTTTTCATAAGATGCTACTTTTGAAATAAAATCACGTTCTGAACAAACACCCACAACCTTATTATCTTTATCAGTTACTGCAAGACACCCAATATTAAAAGCAGTAAAACGATTAACCGCATCTTTAACTGATGCATCTTCGCTAATTTTAAAATCAATTTTGTGATAACAAGATTTTTCAAAAACATTCATTGCTGAAGTTTTAATCATAGAATTTACACTGCTGCATAGTCCACGTCGTAGCATCTTTTTTTTATGATTGTATTATTATTATTTTTTTAAGTTAGTTTAATAATTATTTTAATGGATACCAATTAACAAAATAATTATTAAATATGTAAGTTATATTATCATATAAAAAATATGTAATATTAATATCAATATATTATTATTGTATTATTAAAACATAAAAATGTCAGTAAGTCTCAATATACACCAAAATATAAAAGATAAATTAGATTATTTCCACAAAATACATAAAATACCTAATATTATTTTCCATGGTCCATCTGGTGGTGGAAAAAAAACAATTGTAAATGATTTTATTCATAAAATTTATGAAAATAATAGAGAAAAAATTAAAAATTTCACAATGTATGTTAATTGTGCACATGGGAAAGGAATTAAATTTATTCGTGACGAATTAAAGTTTTTTGCAAAAACTCATATAAATTCTAACGGTGGCGATATTTTTAAAAGTATAATTTTATTGAACGCAGATAAGCTCACTACAGATGCTCAATCTGCATTACGTAGATGTATTGAATTATTTAGTCATAATACAAGATTTTTTATTATTATTGAAGATAAATATAATTTATTAAAACCGATTTTATCCAGATTTTGCGAAATTTATGTTCCTGAACCAGAGTACAAGAACGAAATAATTAATTTATATAAGTATAATATTGATGAAACATTTAAAATGAAAGATATGAGATTACAAAATCTGGATAAACTAAAAAAAATGATAGAAAAGACTATGAAGAAAAACATTTGTTTAAATGAATTAATTGAATTTTCATCAAAATTATATGAAAAGGGTTATAGTGGATTAGATATTATTGAACTTTTAGAGAAAAATAGTTTATTAAATAAAATAAATAATGAAAAAAAATATGAACTACTAATTACTTATAATAAAGTAAGGAAAGAATTCAGAAATGAAAAATTATTAATAATATTTATTTTAAATTTTTTATTTTTGAGTTTAGAATTCTCATTAGAAAATATTAGTTTTATGTAATAAAACTCATTATGGATGATTTTAATATCTCAACTCTTCATGAAAGTAGAAATGAATGGAGTGCGCGATTAATTTCTATACTAACACCTTTAGTTATTGATGGGTACAAATCAATTTTGGATGAAGCGGTTAAACTATGCAAAGAAAACAACGAAATGGAGAAATATTTAATGACATTTCAAAATTTTATTACAAGAGTTCCAAAGTGGAATCAATCTATTATTGAAAATGAGAGAAAAAGAATTTGTGAAAAATCTGGTTGTGCTTATTTAGAAGATTTGATAACATGTGTTCATATTATTCAATTAAAAATATTGACTGTTATGAGAGTTGGTCAAAAACAAAAAAAAATAGATATTAATATTCCAAAATTGGACGATTTTATTCATAAAGTATACATTCATGTTGCTAGAAAAATTTACAAAAATGTGTATTTATTTGAGTTGAATGTAGTCCCATTACAAATGCAAAAACATAATAGAGAATTGGAAATAATTGTACAAGAATGTATTTTGAACTCATTGAGAGAAAGTGTGCCAGTTGAGGCTATATTAAAAGCATACATGGATGAAACTACCGAAGAAGATGTTGTAGAAGAAGTGAAAGAAGAATATATAAAAGAACCTGTTAAAAACAATGATGTCAATAACACAATCGTAGATACAAATGGAGAACTCCAATCAGACGGGAATAATATAAATTCAAAATTATCATTTAGCAATGTTGATTTGGTTAAAGATCAATATAATAATGAACAACAAATAAATGCCCCCAAAGATATTGAGAGACTTGAGGAGATTAGTGAATTAAGATATAATCAACGAAAACTTGAAACAGATGATGATTACGAAAACAGTCCTACAAAATTAAATATATCCGAAGAATCTATTAATCTAGACAGTTTAGATGTTCATGTAATTAATGAACCTGAATTAGAAACATTACCAGATTTAATTATTGACGATGTAGAATTACTTGATTAAATATTTTTATAAACTACAAAATAAATTTTATAAAAATTTGCGTAAAATTGAAAATAAGAATGTGCTTTAGTATTTTAATAAGATAGAAAAATATGGAAAACATTTTTATCATTGCTGCAGTTATATCTGTTATTTTTTTAATTGTAAAATTTATTGAAATGAGATATATTGAAAAAGATAGTAAACCGTTGAAATTGTTGATGAGAGATTCTCTCCTTGTTTATTTTAGTGTTGTATCAGGATATTTTATTTTGGAACAATTGAAACCAGTTATGCAAAATGGAGGTAACTTATCTGGTAGTGGTGGAGTAACACCGGTTTTTACCAATAATCCAGAATTCTAACAACTTTTCAAAAAAGTTGTGCAAAAGTCCGAGAAATTTGGCTCCACCTTTCCCAAAGGTTGATATTTGGCTCCACCTTTCCCAAAGGTGGAAAAGGTTGATTTTTGGCTCCACCTTTTCTAAAGGTGGAAATTAGCGTCCACTCCACACTTTTATAATAGCTTTAGGTAATTTTTTTCTAACCGTCAAATCGTATCTATATTTATCATAGGTATAGTCAAAAGAACTATTATAAGTGTGAATATTACCAAACAACGATTTGTAAGTTTTTGTAATATCAGATTCTAAATTGAAAATTAGTCCAAATATTCGTTCTAAACAACATCTATCTGATCTAGAATGTACTTTATTTAATAATGTAAATAAATCATATTTATTGGCTATTCTAATCAAAAAACTGTGATTTATGAAACTTTGGACACCAAAACAACCAAACCATTCAGGTTGTCGTCCTAAAATTGATATATCACTTAAAGTTAAACTTTTATACAATAAAAATTGATTTTTAAAATTTGATATTAATTGTAAAGAATTATTGACATTTTCCTTATCCGGGTGAAAATGCCATAATGGTAATACATCAATATTTTTAATCTTGTCAAAGTTTATTTTTTTGTGAATAAAAATACTATCGTGAATAATACACGCGTTATCAAAAAACTTATTTTTGTAATAATAATAATAAGGCAAAAGTTCACCACAACCTTTATATTGGGATTGTATGATAAGAATATTTTTGTAATTATGATGTGGTTTTACAAAATCATAATTACTGTTATCATCAATAATTACAATTTTTACATCAGGATATAATCGCCTTATACATTTTATGCTGTGATTCCAATAATTATTTGTTGTTTCTGAGTTTACGTGTCTTGACATTATAAAACCATACTTGCCAACACTCATTATTATTATTATTATATTTATAAAATATAATAATTTCAAATGTTATTTTTATATTTTATACTAATGATGGAATTTGATCAATATCAATTTTTATATTATTTGCATTAGAAATATCTGAATTATTTGTTATCAAAAATTGTCTAAATTCTGGTCGCTCTAATTGAACTTGTGGTGTATGATTATGAACGTGTCTAGCAATCATTTTATACAATTTAAAATCTGGATATCTCTCATCTCCATTATTTTTATATAATAAATTTATTCCATTATCATCCAAACACCATTCTACTATTATTTTTTTAACAGGATCCACAATTTTGTTCCAATCTTTGATTTCTTCTAAATCATCAACTAAATAATCAAAGATAGAGCAAGCTAAACGTGATAAATCAAAGCTAGGATTTGGTTCTAATCGTGGTTTCTTTTCGTCAAAATATGGTTCTGTATTATATTGTGAAGCTGCATCGTTTCCGTTTTGAAAACTATCACTGCAAAATAATTTACCTTGAAATTTATAGATACTTCTCCCGAAATCAATAATTTTAAATATTTTACCAAACGTAGGAACTTTGTATATTTTCTTATTGTAATGATAAATTATAAATTTTTTTGATGTTTCATTGTACATTATATTATTTGTATGTAAGTCATTATGTGTAAAAGAAAATACTTTTTGATATGTAATTAATATCATTATTATTTGCATTAAAGCAGAGAACCAAACATCATTGTTTAATTTATTGTTTAATATTAAATCATCAAGTGTATTTTCGCAGTTTTCCATACAAATTAATTGTACTGGGAATTTAGTGATTGTTGCATTTATTTCTTCTTCATCAAAATCTTCTTCATTTTCTTCACTATCAGAATTAATATCTTCCCAGTCACTTCCCGATCTTATGCTGCATTCTGAATTATTATCGTAATTATTTGTTTCATTGTTTTCATTGTTTTCATTGTCCTGAATATCTTGACTATCTTGAATATCTTGACTATCTCCACTGTATTCGCTGTTTGTATAAGATAATCTTGATGAACAACTAGAGCTAGAATTTGATTTTAAAGTTGTAGGAATATTATTTATTCCTATTCCGTCTAGATTATTATTATCATTATCATTATTATTATCAATTTGTAAAATATCCTCCATAATATTATTATCTTCGTGATTACACTCACTTGAAATTTTATAATCGTCATCAAATAAGTTTTCAAAAATTTCATTATTAATTGAATTTAAAGACAAATTGGATTTTGCAGTTGAAGTATAATCTATTTTTATGGTTTTTAATTTCTCCTTATGATTTCTAATTAAATGTTCATATTCATCAATCTTAAATAAAATATTTTTGTTTTTATTGAAAAAATCTGAATTAGTCAAATAATCCAAATCATCAAATACATTGATTACAAAATTATTTTTAATAGCAAGAAATGATCCATAATATTCTAATCCGTGATTAAAAGTATAATTATTTTTTAATAAAGATGTCAAATAAACAAAAAAACCGTCTATATAAGCTGAATTATTTGTGTCCAAAAATTTACTATTATAATTACATTGATTATTAGTATCTAAACTGGGTAAGTTGTATAATTTATCATGGCTCATATTAGAATATTTACCAACTAAAAACTTGAATGGATCTAATAATGGTGCCAATTTTATAAACATATCTTTATTTTTAATTTCGTCGTTTTCTAAATTTTTTATAGTACATTGAAATAAATTTTTTGTATTATTAATATTAGTATCAACTCTATTCTTAATGTTATACAAATACCATTTATGATTTAAATTTATATTTTTGTGATTTAAATCATTCAATGAAAAAAATCTTTTGTAAATTGGAATATAATTTTGTGTATTTGAGAGAAAAAGGACTTCTGGTTTTTCTAAAGTTTTAAACAACTCAATATTTTTCCTTTTTTGGTAATTGATGTTATATATAGTCATATTATTAGGTAATTGATATAAATAATATGAATTTTTAACTTATTTATATAAATTGATAGGAATTCGTATAAATTTATAAATTTATTTTTCTAAATTTAATAAATGTCTTTAGAATTAAAAAAATTTGATATGAAGAGTATTAGTTTCAAATCCAATGAATCAAAGGGCCCAGTAATAGTCCTCATTGGTAAACGTGACACAGGCAAAAGTTTTTTAGTAAGAGATTTACTTTATTATCAACAAGATATACCTATTGGAACAGTTATTTCGGGTACAGAAGAAGGCAACGGGTTTTACGGGAAAATGGTTCCGCGATTATTCATACATAATGAATACAATACTGCTATTATAGAAAATATATTGAAAAGACAAAGGACTGTTCTGAAACAAATAAAAAAAGAAATGGAAACATATAAACGAACTACAATAGATCCTCGCGCTTTTGTTATATTAGATGATTGTCTTTATGATAATACTTGGTCTCGTGATAAAATGATGCGTCTTCTATTTATGAACGGACGTCATTGGAAGATCATGTTAGTAATTACTATGCAATATCCGCTTGGTATTCCTCCAACACTTCGTACAAATATTGATTATGTTTTTATTCTAAGAGAGAACTATATTGCAAATAGACGACGTATTTATGATAATTATGCGGGAATGTTTCCAACATTTGAATCATTTTGTCAGGTGATGGATCAGTGCACAGAAAATTACGAATGCTTAGTAATTAATAACAATGTAAAATCTAATAAATTACAAGATCAAGTTTTTTGGTACAAGGCAGAAAATCATAATGATTTTAGATTAGGTTCAAAAGAATTCTGGGAACTATCTAAAAATTATAATTCAGATGATGAAGAAGAAAAATATGATCCTAATGCAAACAAGAAGAGGGGAAATGGACAGAAAATTAGTGTAAAAAAAACTAAATGGTAAAAATATATTAATGTTTATAATAAAAATATAAAAGGTTGAATTTATAATTTTATTATATGGACGATAATATTAGCAATACTGTATTTGTTTTACTAACAGATAAAGCTTATATGTATAAAGCTTCTGTAACAATTAATGATTTAAAAATGGTTGGAAATTGGCATGGAGATATTGTATTAATTACAATTGATTTTGATTTGGAAGAAACTTATAAAGTTTCTCAAAATATAATTGAACAAAAATTCCCTTTAATTGATAAAACAAGTCTATTGAATGAAATTGGACCAAATGGATTTTCTAATAGTGATAAAAGAGAGATTCATAAATTGAATCAATGGGAAAAATTACACGTGTTTGATGATTATTTTTTACAATGGGAGAGAGTTGTATTTTTGGACGCAGGAATGCGAGTGTTAGATGATGTTAAATATTTATTAGAATTAGACTATCACAACTGTATTTTAGCTCCTAATGATGCTTCTCCAAATTTCAGAAGCGATCAAATTTTTAAACATCAATTGAGTTTTGACAATGAAGAAACAATAGAAATTATTAAAAAAGATTTTGGCAACGCAATTTTTGATTCGTATTACATGTTAAATTGTATGTGGATATATGATACAAGTATTTTAAAAATATGTAATAAAACCGAACTAATAAATGCTATGAATAAATATACATTATGTAAAACCAATGAAATGTGTATAATGAATTTAATGTTTCACTTTAAATACAAACTATGGAAAGAATTTCCTTTGAAAGCTTCAAATGGCAAATATTTGTTTGAATGGTGTGAATTAAATCACAGTTTTCATACCACATGGAGTGATTACTGTTTTATTAAATATCCTCTTACTATTGGGTTACATGAAAACCCCATGTAAATAGTCTAAAAAATAGTGTTTGATGGCAGATAATATGATAATTTATTTGCAATGTAGCAATTAGTGATACCATCTAAATTAAAAACTCTATGACAAAAGATACAATCTTCTCTTCTAGTATATTCTATTTCCTCTGGAAATTTTACTTTATTAAAAATATTGCTTTTAACCGATACTTGCGAATGATGAATACCTTCATTTATATAATAATAATCAATATGTTCTATACAACCTGACCAGTGTTGTCTTAATGAATTTAATCTTATTTTAATATCATCTTGCGGTATTTTTTTAAATAATTCATTTTCAAAAGTTACGTCAATGAAATAATTATGTAAAATAATATCACTATCATATTCTTGAAATACATGTAATAATATTTCTATTCTTTGTGGATGCATCAAATCATCTGCATCTATAAAAGTTAAATAATCCATGTCTGATAATTGAGAAGCCGCTATATTACGGTTTTGCGCAGCATTTTTCTTTTCTTTGTTAGTAATTATTTGCAAGATAAATGTGTAAGATTGCATTTTTTCATTATATAATTCTGATCCAAAATCTGAATCTTTGCTAGAAGAACAACTGACTACAACTTTGTCTGGAAGAAGAGTTTGATTTTGAATAGAATCAAGTAAATTGAACAATGGAACAATGTGCCCTATGTAACATGGAATAGCTACTCCTATCTTCATAATATATAATATAATTATTGTCTTTATAATTATATTATTCAAAATATAATTTTATATAAAATATAAATTTTATTTAATCAACTTCTTCCATACCATCCTTCATCTTTTTTGTTGCAAATGGACCACTTATTAATTCACTTTGTCCATAATCTGTTTTACCAACAACTATATTATCACCTTCAAATAATTCAGCACGAATGTCCGCAGCTGTTATACTTTCAGATTCCTCTGCATTTTGTGTAAAAGTACTTTCTTTTGTACTCATATTATTGATACCAATAAGATTTCCATCATCGTCAATTGTTTGAGTTAATGTATTTCCACTTTTTTCAGCTTTCTTCATGTTTTCTTCAATTGCCTTTTGCTTTGTTTCTTTTACTCTTTGTTCAAAATTTTGTTTTGCACTTGCTTCATTTTTCTGTTTTTCATGCATTAATTGATTTAATTCTTCTTCCATATATTCAACTCGGCCTGTTTTATATGCCTCTGGATCCCAGGGCATCCATAAACCTACAGGTCCAACAAATACATCATGATTTGGATCAACTTCTCTCAATAATTTACATCTTATTTCTGCTTCTTCCATTGTTGGATAAACACCTCTTATTTTGATGCCTCGCGTACTTGTTTGAAAATTATGCTTCATTCCAAATAATTTATCCAGTTCTTCTTCATTATTATCTAAAAATGTCTTATAATCATCTTCCATAGATGTTTTAGCAAGTTCCTCTTTTTCTTCTTTTACAAATTCTTTAAAATCATTGGATACATCCTCAAATGATATATGATATTTATATGAAATAAAATTTAAAAACTGGACGAATTTTTCCATTGACTTGTTTATATCCCATTTTTTTAAAAACTCTTCAAAATAAAAAATTTCCTTTTGTTTTACTATTTTTTCAGGCGAAACAAATGAAATACATGCGAACTTTTGTCCAGCAATAGGTTTATCTTCTTCTAAAAGATCAACGTACTTGCTGTTTTCATTGTTCTGACTATCCAACTTTCGCTCAAACCCACTCTTAGTGTTCGTATTTTTTGTTTCTTTTTTACTCAGCTTGGAACTATTTCTACCACTCATTTAATTTATTATATTTAGCAAACTTTAAGTTTTTATATTATAATATTATTTATTTTTTTCTTTTTATTTAATATAATGACTGGATTGATAAACGTAAGTGAATTAATTAAAAGAATTATTAAATATTTAGTTGAAGGTTTAATGGTTGCAATTGCTGCTTTTGCTATTCCAAAGCGTTCATTAAATATTGAAGAAATAGTTTTAATTGCTTTAACCGCCGCTGCTACATTTAGCATTCTTGATACATATATTCCTAGCATGGGAGTAACTGCACGATCAGGTGCTGGTTTTGGTATTGGTGCTAACTTGGTAAGATTCCCAGGTGGATTTTAAATTTCCATCTTTAGAAAAGGTGAAATAAAACATGTAAAAAAGTTGCTTTAATAATTATAATATATCAACTAATATTATAATTATCGTTAGACATATGCATAGAATAATACGTAGAACTAGAATACAGAAAAGAAAAAATACTAGTAAAAGAAGAACATCGCGAAAAATACACAGAAAAAGATATTCTAGAAAACGCGGGTTAAAAGGTGGTAATTTCGGCGGACATTGTCCAGACCCATTCAATTATTCAGTGTATAATTCAAATATGTTAAAATTATTTCCATACAGACCTTGAAAAGAGAAAGTTATTTATTTCAAACTAATTACTGGTATTATATTCATAGACATACGTTTCAATTTCAGTTGCTTTATCTAGATTGATTAGCTTTTCAATGTAATTATTTCCAGAAAAGACATTTGGACCATTCAAATATGCATTCCCAACTAAAATAGATGTTCTTACTTTTCCTTTACTGTCTTTTCTTATTATCCCCATTGGACTAGTATAAACAGTGTTTTGATTTGGTAGATTTTGTGTAAAACTTGTAATATTTGAAGAATTTATGACTTGAGCAGCAGAACCAGAAGTGCTTGCAACGGTTATTACAAGAGTCTGTGGAGCATTTGTCCAGAAATCTAATACGTCGTTTCCTATATTAGTGTTAGTAATACCTCTTATTTGGATACTTGTTGATACACTACCAACTATTGTATTACTGCTGTTTGTAATTGGATTTGATGGAGGTAAAAAACATCCTATAAAACTACCAATAACATACCCTACCTCTTTTTGGGTTGTAGGATCATAAATTGAACTGCGATTCGTAAATTTAACAACCCCATCTGAAGTTATTTCTTGATCGTACCAGTTCCATAAAGCAAAAGGGGTTTGTTTAAATAATGTGTTTAAATAACTCAAATAATTGTGCGGTATACCATTTTGAGTTGTAACTATATTAGCAGTTTGATCAGCTAAAGCTTGTCCAATATCACCACTCGCAGTAACAGGTGCGTTGTATAAATTACTAGTGTAAGCAGTATATGTCGTTGAAGGCATAATATATATTATAAAATATAAAAAAAAATTGTTATTTTTCCTAAATAAACGCATTTGAAATTATTGAAAAATATTTGGTTAGATAGTTGGTATAAATTCCCAATTCAATTCGGTACATATTTTTTTCCAAATATTGTCTTGTTCAACCCGTTTTTCTTTGTCTTTTAACATTGGAAAATGTTGTAAATATTGTTCTTCGCCCAATAATTCGCAAAGTTTGTAAGCAGTGTAGTAATAATTTAAAAAATTGACTCTATCATCTGGGCAAAATTTTGAATAAGGGGCTTGCAAATCAATGAATAAATTACACAAAGTTTCTTCTAATTCACTAGACATGATTGGCGGTTTTATTCCTAATTTATCTTTAATAAATGGTATGTGTTCGTAATATTTATTATAGCCTAATTTTTTCAGAATTTCTTTGGTTTTAACATTGGTAATTTCATTTATTTCAATACGCTCTTTTTTAATTTGTAATTTTATATTTTCAATTACATCGTCCGGTATTTGAGTAGTCTCTTTACCTTGAAATTGCGCCAATATTTCTTTGAAATGATTTATTCTTTTATAAGCATAAAAACAAACCTCTTTAGGTGGCTCTTTATAGGAAGGCTTTTCATTCTCTATTAAATAAGGTACGTATCTATAACAAGCATTGCACATGAGTACACCTTCGTCTTCTAATGGTAACAATTCGCCTTTATAACAAAATTTACAAATATCTGTTGAATAAACATACGAATTAATATCTAAAAACATGTCATCAATGTTAGAAAGATATTTTTGAACAATATTTTTTCCCATTTTTTGATCATTTTCTTCATTGGTAGGTTCTTTAATTTTAAAAAATTTATTAAGGATTCTATTTTTACTATTATTTGTATTTACAATATTAGTTTCATGATTTGAAATATTTTTTTTATTTTCAAAATATTCAAAAATATATTTTGAATTATCTAAAAAATATTCCTTTTTTTTATTTTTTAATTCTTTTATTTTTGTATTTATTTCATTTAGCTGATCTTTCAATTCTAGTTTTAACTCAACATTCATATCATTTGTTTGCGAATTCATATTGATTAATTGTTGTTTTATTTTTATTTTTTCTCTTTGCAATTCAGGTATTCTACTATTTTCATCTTTAGCAAATTCATTAATAAATTCTTTATGTTTGTTATCCAACGTAATGCTATTTTTTTTATTTAAATTAATTTTTTTTATAGTTTTTGGTTTGAAAGATGTCATTTTGATTTTAACTATGTATTTATATTTAATTTAAAATTTATCTATATATATATTAATCTTGTTTAATAAACAAGTTTAAACAAATGAATATTTTTCTTGAAAATAGTTAATGGATTTAACAATAAACATAGAAGATTATTTAGAAAACAATACAATTAAAATGAATCATATATTATTTCAGAAAATGAATTTAATATACAATGCATTGGAAGAGGGGTGGAGCATTAAAAAACAAAATACTTCTTACATTTTTACAAAAAAACATGAAAATAAAAAAGAAATTATAGAAGAATCGTATTTATTAAAATTTATGAAGAGCAATTTAGATCTGAAAAAATTATAGAAAAATGATTTTACAAAATAATATAGTGGACAACTTTAATTTTAAATATTTTTATTTGTATTAATATTTATAATTAAATTTAAATTTCAAAATTTTTTTTCTTTAGCAATTGTATAAAAATGGGAGGCGGATTAATGCAACTGGTCGCTTATGGCGCACAAGATGTTTACCTTACTGGAAACCCTCAAATTACTTTTTGGAAAGTAACTTATCGCAGATACACCAACTTTGCAATTGAATCAATTGAACAAACATTCAATGGTCAAGCCGATTTTGGTCGTCGTGTCCAATGTATCATCAGTAGAAACGGTGATTTAGCTTACAGAACTTACCTTCAAGTCACTCTACCTGAAATTAACCAACTTATGGGTCTTGGTGCTTTTATCCTTGGCCAAGGTCAAGGTGTTTACGCTCGTTGGTTAGATTACCCTGGTGAGCAACTTGTTGCTCAAGTTGAAGTTGAAATTGGTGGTCAAAGAATTGATCGTCAATACGGTGACTGGATGCACATTTGGAATCAACTTACTATGACTGCTGAGCAAGAGCGTGGTTATTACAAAATGATTGGTAACGTTACTCAATTAACTTTCATTACTGATCCATCTTTCGCCGACGTTGATGGCCCTTGTGACTCTTTAGCACCACGTCAAGTTTGTGCTCCAAGAAATGCTCTTCCTGAAACTACTTTATATGTTCCACTTCAATTTTGGTTCTGTACCAATCCTGGTTTAGCTCTTCCTTTAATTGCTCTTCAATACCACGAAGTCAAAATTAACCTTGATATCCGTCCTATTGATGAATGTTTATGGGCTGTAACTACTTTATCATGTCACGGTGATGATAGAGCACCATTTGATGCTAACAAACAATTTAGTCCTGGTAGACCAGTCCCAGCTACCATTGCTTACAATCAATCTATTGTTGCTGCTTCCCTTTATGTTGATTACGTTTTCCTTGATACCGATGAACGTAGAAGAATGGCACAAAATCCTCACGAATATTTAATCACTCAATTACAATTCACTGGTGATGAATCAGTTGGTTCATCTTCCAACAAGATTAAACTTAACTTCAATCACCCTGTTAAGGAATTAATCTGGGTTGTACAACCTGATCAAAACGTTGATTATTGTTCATCCCTTGTTTGTGATGCCCTTCTTTTCAAAGTTTTAGGCGCTCAACCTTTCAACTATACCGATGCAATTGATGCTTTACCAAATGCTATCCACGCTTTCGGTGGTCCACAAGCTCTTGCTCGTGATTCTCGTGCATACATTGATGTCCGTGGTCTATTCAATGATGCCGGTGCTACTGATGAATACATTCCAGGTGACTTCACTGGATACTGGCACGGTCCTCACGACCCATACAATGAAGCAAACTTAGGTGGCCAAGCTGTTCAATTCCCTCATTCAGTAACTCAAGGTTTAACCAGTGATCCTACTATTCTTGCTGCTCTTGGTGTAGGTGGTATTGGCGCAGGTGGATTAGCTAACTACATTGATAAAAGTGATCATTTTAAGAGCGAATCAAGTGTATCCGATGCAGGAACATTCGTTCTTACTGAAACCTCCCTATACATGCACTGTTGGGGTCTAAATCCAGTTGTTACTGCCAAGTTACAACTTAACGGTCAAGATAGATTCTCAGAGCGAGAAGGTTCTTACTTCTCATGGGTTCAACCATACCAATCCCATACCAGAAACCCTGATGAAGGTATCAATGTATACTCATTTGCTCTTCGCCCAGAAGAGCATCAACCATCAGGCACTTGTAACTTCTCAAGAATTGATAACGCAACTCTTCAATTAGTTCTTTCCAATGCCACCGTTGAAGGTACTAAGACCGCCAAGGTCAGAGTTTATGCAACCAACTACAACGTAAAAATTCTTAGTGCGTTGAAAAGCTACCTACAAAGACAATGTGAGCTCTTGTCTTTGGAAAAAATAGTTAAGCACTCACAAAATATGCTAGTAGCTAGTGAAATTGTTT
>Ga0114959_10001561_pt1 | contig 19834 bp, 42 predicted proteins | sample C_130625_EF_Meta_FD_87317 | JGI IMG/M metagenome (GOLD analysis project Ga0114959, IMG submission 87317) | Freshwater microbial communities from Lake Croche, Canada to study carbon cycling - C_130625_EF_MetaG | ecosystem: Environmental > Aquatic > Freshwater > Lake | place: Lake Croche, Canada... | reverse complement strand
CCTGGGACTAATGGTAGTTTTACCTTCACTTCGCAATCGGGTAACTCATATTATTTAACTGCTCAAGATTAAAATACTATGCCATCACAATCAGCAACTGAAAAAACAAAAAAATTTTTAAAACTATATGGTAGTCAAATTGCATCAGCGATTTCGGATAGTGGTTTGTTCTTTCCTGCCGTTGTAGGACAAAAATGTAACGAAAGTGGTTATGGTACTTCTGATTTAGCAAAACTATACAACAACTTTGGTGGCATCAAAGGGCGACCTAAAGAAGCAATAGGAACAACATCAAATGGATGGGCAATATTTAGAACTCCCGAAGATTGCTTTCGTAGTTATGCAAGATTCATAACCACTTTGCCTCAATATAGCAAGGCGTTAAAATCTTCTTCACCCGAAGAACAAATTAAAGAATTAGTAAAGGGAGGGTATTGTGAAATAAATAAGAATAAAAAAAGTAGAGGTTATATGCCATCTCCCGAATACTATCTAAATATTTGTCAAGGCGCAATAGACGTTACAAGAGATACAATTAAAACAGGTAGAGTTTCAAGAACTAATTTATTATCAACTATCTCAACTATAAAAACAAACACAATATAATGACAACAAAAACTAAATATATTGTAGCAATTACTTCGGTTTCAGTTTTAGGTTTAGGATACTTCATTTATAGCAAAATAAAAATTGCTAAACTTAATAATCAAATTAAAAGCGTACCACAAGTTGATGAACAAATAAATAATATTGAAGTTGACAATACCGATATAGAACCTACCGAACCCGAATTACCATTGCCAAGCGAAACCGAAGATTCTTCATCAGCATATTCTGAATATACCGAATACTAATTTAGATTTACATTAGAGTTTTCTTGACAATTATAAAAGAGAACGGTTTCCATTACCACATCAGCAAAGTACTGATTGCTTTTCATAGCATTGTAAAGCATATTAGTTAGAGTATGAGCATCTCCATAAAGACTTAATCGCAAACTAATATCGTTTGTTTTCTCAATCTTTATATGCTCAACGTATTTTTTTTTCATTCTAATTGTTTGTCTAAATTAAAAAGAAATTCTCTCGCTTTAGCAACATTAGTATATATTTTCTGAATTGCTTCATCATCTCTATCAATCTCAAACTCAAGCAATCTATTTTTAAAAGGAATGTCATCATAAATCATAGAAAAGTCCATTTCATCACACGCATTCTTAAAATCTTCATTCTCATCAGTAGCCACATTCATCTTGTACATTAATCTCCTTTTCTCGTCATCAATTAGAATTTGTGGAGTATTTACAAGACAATAGGCTAATCTTGATTTTTTTGCCCCCGTGAGTGCCATATAGCCTTGTAATTGCCAATAATAATCACTCTTGACATCTTTAGTGTAATTCTTGAAAAAAGTGAAAATATCCCAACTTGATTTAATGTCTATAATAACTTCAGCATTATGAATAGTTTCGCCAACAAAAATATCGGGTGTACCCTTTATAAACTCATTCTTTAAAAGGTCTTCATTCTTTTGGAAAAATTCCTTCTTAATCCTTGAATAAAGCGTAATGCTATCCTCCTCAACCATCAAACCTTTCTCCAAATACTTACTCGTAAAATCTTGATGCCTTTTATACTTCTCGGTCACATAAACCTCAACAACGTAAGATTTAGCACCTTCCGACAAATTTCCTTTTTCCTTGTCAATTTTTAACTTAGGCTCGGTCATTAATTTACCCAATGACGAACAACGAAATAAAACTTTTGATGTGTCCATTTAATTTATTTTATAGATTGTTGATATAAAGTTTCAAGCCATTTGTTATTCATACCCCATTTTAGCCAAACCTTAAATTTTGGAAACCTATTGTGATTCCTTTTTTTTCTTTGAAATATTTTCTTTCTTTGGTTGTGCATAATAATCACTATTTAAGTCATCATTTAATTCATTCCATTTATCCCAATACATACTTTGTTGTTCGGGTTTAATGTGCTTTTTTAATGGCAAAAGTTCTTCTTTAGTTTGACAATCTTTTATCAAAATCTCTAATCTTTCGGCTTCCTTATCAACAACCACCACCGATTCCTCATTGTCAACATAGGTTACATCAATCGCTTCAAAATCATTTACAACCGATTGGTCAATTACAAGTGACTTTTGCATATCAACCGATAAAGGCGCATACTTGGATAGCAATAACTTCAAAACCGTCTTTGTAGCCATCGCATCAAAATTATCCTTCCACAATCCAAAACCTTTTTTAAAGGTTTGTGAATACTGATTTCCATGCTTCTTTAATTGGTCTATTGACATATAATAAATCGCTTCAAAACCATTGATAAGGGTAAACTTTGCTGCGTACCCCACCACCACATCATTCGTCTTTTTACTAAAATCAAACTTATATCCATCAAGAGGATTGGCTTCAAGGATTTGTCCTTCGTAAATAGGTGATGAATAAATACTTTTGAATTGCCCACTTCTTTGTGCTAATTGAATAAAACCTTTATACCCCATTTGAAATTGTGCTACTTGTCCTTTCACTTTATCATTGTAAGGAACTATGTAAGCAAAACCTAAATTGTTGTTTAAAGGTAGGTCAAGGGTAGCCGCCACCGCAGCCGATTGATACACCGACATTGGGTCGGCTTTTTGTAACAAAGAATTTGAAGCAATGATTTGTAAAACACTCGTAATAAAACTTGTTGACTTTTGTCCAAGCATCTCCTTGAACTTTGTTTTCACATCTTCTCGGTCAAAGAATAATTTGATTTCACTCATAAGGCTTAATTTTTAAAATTATATTTTCACTATATTTTTTTCTCCATTCTTCAATTATAGCATCTCTATTCGCAATACTTGTATAAACCTTCATATCCACATCTTCTTTATCGTTATATGAAAATGATATTATCCCCGTGATTTTCTTTGGCTTATTTTGAAATATTTCATCGGGTATAAATATTAAATAAAAAATTTTACCACCTAAATTATAACTCTTAATCCATTGCTTGATAATTCTATTCCTTTGAAGAATACTATCGTATTTTTTGATTTGTGAAACCCTTTCATCATACGATAATATTTGAATACTTCCTTTGAATTTATTCATAACCTAATTTATCAAATTCAGTTATAGGCATCCAACCACTCGGAGTTAAATTGCCAACCCAAATATTTTTTACCGATTTTATATTCTTTGTAGTTCTACCAAAAATAGGTAACGTAAGACTCTCATCAATTACCCCTAACTCTTTTAATTGTGGAATTTTCTCCATAACGTAAAAAACTTTTCTCCTCGCCTCTTGCTTATTATACGCCTCTATGATTATTGGCTTTTTAACACCCTTAAACTTGTACTTATAAAATCGCAATATGTTTTTCTCTACGGGGTAATTAAACCACATTCAATTTTTTTGCTAATGTAGTATATTATATAATTCAACAATCAACGAATATCACTTTTTTTCTTGATTGCATCTTTTAATTTTATTTTATCAGAAACTTCAGCAAGTTTATTCTCATTAGCCAACTTATGATTCTCACATAAAAAAAATTCTTTGGTATATGGATACACATTCGGTACTAATGTAAACGCAAAATATAACGACTTAATGGTACAATGCCCCATAGATAAAAGTGCCAACTCCTCAATTTGTTCTTCGGGTTTATAAAAAATACAATTCTTGCATCTCCTCATTATAGGAAATCCATTCCTATTAAAATATGTTTCAAATTCTCCTATGTTGTTGTCCATTATTCTAATTGTTTCATTAATAAGTCTTTCTCCTTCAAATATTTTTCCACTTTTGTCCTATTCGCCTTAGTATCAATATAATAAATGGCATCGGTTTTATAACATAAAAAATCCTTGCCAAGCATTTTCTTCAAATTAGCCATATACCCATAACAAGTGTATCTTATCAAAGTATATACCTCTTGATATTCTTGAATACCCTCAACGACATAAAAATCGTTTGTAAGCACACCATCTTTGATTATTTGATACCTTTTCTTCGCACCCATTGTACTTAAGGCTGCTAACCTAACTGACTTAAATTCGTCTGATAATCCCTTTAAATAAGTCCTCTCGGTTATAATGCCTAAATTTAAGGCAATCCTCCAATAAGCGTGATTAAGGTCAGTACCTGTTACCTTACCCAAAATCTCCTCATTTATCTTCCCATTATACTCAATTTGCCTATTCTTAGTAGGTAACTTAACCTTATGCTCTTTCAAATAATCTTTCACATCCTTTCGCACCATCCCAAACAAAAACATTCCTTTTTTAAATGCCTTTTGTTTTTCAACATTCAAATTACTAAAAATATACGAATAATTACCCCAAACTAATTCAGTTGAGAAAGTTCCCTTCTTTAAAAAACCATCAGCCTTTTGATTAGACATTCGCTTTAGAATAAAAGCCTCACTCTTTTTGTTAGTGTACTTTACTAATTTCATTTGTAACCCATAGATTTTAATAGTTTCTCTACATTCTTATCATACTCCTCTTTCGTAATTTTTCCATCTTTCAAATATTTATCAAGCAACGTACTTGCTCTATTGAAATCCTTAACCTTTTGCAACTCCAATGTTTTACTTGATTTTTTCTTTATCTTTTTATTCGTTTCACTTATCTTCTTTATCGTATCTCCAACACTCTTTTTTGCCCTTTTCCTACTATCCTTTTTAGATTTTAATTGCTTAATCCTCGCCTCAATTACATTACTAATCTTTTTCTTTTTATCTTTTACCTCTCTCGTCTTAGGTAAATCAAATCTCGTAGTTTCAGTATCTTCATAAGGTTGCTCATTATTGTCCTTATCAATATAAATCAAAATGAAATCCAAATAATAATTTTCGGGAGTTCCATCATTCCTCTTTCTTGGTCGTAACTTTTGATAACCCGAAAAAATAAAACTTCCCGAAGGTTCTTCTGAAGCAATTCCCCTCACCTCCTCTACTATCGCCCTAACGCCATTCTTACCATACTCATAATTTCGTGTATTGAAAATATTCGTTTCTCCATAATCCCCTGCCGACACCTTCACATAAATACAATCGGGAACAAGTTGACTAATAGTTTCATCTAAATTAAACCACTCAACATAAGCAAATTCAGAAGGGTCAATGTAATTAAGGTCGCAAATCTCTTTAGGAGGTATCTTCTCATAAATTTTTAAAATGGAAGATTTTATTTGCTTTACCCGAAGTTTATAACTCGGTACATCCTTGTATTGTGGTAGTAACTCCTCTCTAACAAACTTTCGCCTTTCCTTAATAGACAATTTTCGGTCTTCGGGAAGTTTACTATTTATCTTCGTAAACTCTTTGAACAACCGATTATAAGTAGAAATCTTTTTTTGTTTTTTAGGAGGCATTCAGTTTTTAAGTTGATTGTTCTTCAATCCAAGAATTTATTTTGTCTTTGTCAAAAAGAATCTTCGCACCAATCTTAACGAAAGGTATCTTCTTAGTGTAAACAAGAGCATAAATCTTGGATTTGGACAATCTCAACCAAACCGAAAGTTCCTTAACCGTAACGAAATCATTCATCAGAGATGTTTTTAAATTATGGGGGGAAACAAAAATATAAATAAAAAAAGTCTTTACAACATAGTGTTAATAAAAAAAATAATAAGCCATTGTAAACCAATAACTTATTATTAAAAATAATGTTGCTCAAAAATTGAAAAAAAAACTTTACATTACTAAGTGTTTATGTAGATTTTTTTAGTCAAAAAATCAACTTTTATGCTTTCAATCTTAAAGTTTTCTTGATAAATCCAAGTACCAAAATCATCAATCTCCCACAAATTGTCTTTTGGATAAAAACACTCAATATGTGTTCCAAAATACAAACAATTATCATCTTCAATCTCGGCATTAGAAAACGATGAAAATATTACTTCTGAATCTTTTGAAGGTATTGGAAAATCTAATCTCCAATTAAAATAAAAATCCAATTTTAAATATGGAATGTAAAATTGCTCAACATATTGAGCATCGTATTTAAAACCAATATAGTACTCAACTTTGCAATACCTTTTCCCATAATGAAGGCTTTCCATCGCTTCATCTGAAATACCAACACTACTCAAGTAATCACGAACATTAACTTCAAAATCACAATCACCATCCAATCTGACTTTAAACTTATTTGGGAAAACAAATGATTTTAAATCCATTTTAAAAATTTTAAAAAATTCTATACTAAACTTGACAATACACCACTGCGCCAAACGCCACATCGCCTAACAGCAATTATTTTTCTTCCAAATACACTAAAATATAATGTTTATTAATTTTATTACATTCAACCAAAAGTTCTATGAATGTTATTGCTTGTTCGTAAGTTAATTTTTCATCTTTTATGAGGAATGAATATATTTTTTCTAAATCATAAACCAATTTTCCCGAATCGCTATCATAACCAACGTCATCAAACCATTCAATCATATGGTCTAAAAAAATTTGTTTTTTATCATCGCTTGTTTTTTTTACATTTTCAATATTTATACCCAAGAAAAAACTTTCTTCTTCTTCATAATTTTCTTTCATATTTATTTTTTTTTGTTGTTTAAAACTAAAAATCTCTAACTCCACAAAAAATATGTTTACTTTTCTCTCTTTTAAAAAAATTCTATACAGAACATTACGTTACGATGCTGCGCTCCGCCAAACCATACCACACTCCACACCACCAAACCGCACCACACTCCACACCACCAAACCATACCACAAAATATGTTTACTTTTTTTTGTTGTTTACGAAAACCAAAACTAAAAAATCTATACTTCACGTCACGGAACTTCGCGTAACTTCGCATAACGAAACTAAACTTCACAATACTTCGCATGGCTTTATATTATTAAATATTTTGACTAAAATTAAAAATCTATACTATACGCTAATGTACTTTACCACACGCCACACTACATAACAGGACTAATAATAAAAATCAACTTCATTAAATCTTTTTTAAACTTTCAAGTTCAAACCTTCCAAAATATCCATTGTTAGTTGGGCGATAAGAACCTATACCAACATACATACCCGTTGTGTTTATCAATTCAGTTAATTGAGCATCAGTAAAGGTATCTTGACCTGTGTTCAAAGTAAACTCAACACTCCAATTAGTCCACTTTGGGCGAACAACAATAATTCTTGCTTTTACGTTTCGGTTTACTGCGCTTCGTTTATCAATCGTATCAAATTCGGGCAATAGTATTTCTTCGGGGTTGACCATAAACATTGCTGCGATGATTGACTTCATTGACTTTGTTCTCACACCAACTTTTGATTTCAAAAAAGTTCCACCATTAATTAACGCTGCTCTTATATGTTCGCAAGGCAAATAAAACCTACCATCATTATTTATATAAGAATGGAATTGCGCTAATTTCATTTCCTCACTATTGATGTCATCCCTCTCAATAATGTGCTTACGATTTACTTCCCAATCGGCAAGTTTCTTGTCGTCCATACGATGTTGCATATAAGGGGTAATACCCTTAATCTTTACTTTGTAATTCATTTTTTTTGATTTTGATTTTGATTAATATTTTACTTCCATTGTTTGACAAGTTCTGAAATTACTTTATCGGCTTCTTTCTTGTATTTTCCCTTTACCGAATAAAACCCTTGCACTAATCTTTCTTCAAGTGGCTTAATTCTATTTTGAGGATGCGTTAAATGTCTTGGCTTTTTTAATTCGTACTTTCTTTTCATTTAGATAATCCAATTTTCAAATTCATCTACATTAAAAATTCCTTCTTTTATTTTTCTCTTATTTAGTCGTTTTAACTTAGCGTAGTATATGGAAATGTGTTTTTTATTCTCTACCCCCAATTCAATAACTACTTGAGCAACACTCAAGCCTTCATTAAAAAGTTCCTCAACCTTTATAAACAAACTTTCCATAAATATTATTCTATACTAAACTTTACTACACACTACCTTACATTACGTAACATCACGTAGCGCAACTTCGCATCATCAAAAAATTTTAAAAATGGGATGGGCATTACAACCCACCCCAACGATAGTAAGCCTGTGGGAAAAGGAAAAATCAATCTCCCTAAACTTTACTAACAAACAAAAAATCTTAATTAAATCTTTTATGAGCATCAACTTTCAAATCTTCAAGTTGTCTTTTTAATTTCGCAATATCACTCTCGTAATCGTTCTTTTTATCTTCCATATATTTTTCTGTAGCCATCTTCTTCAATTCAGCAAAAGACATTTTTACATCTCCCCACTTGCCAATCAAATATTGCTTATCAATACAATAAGATATAGCATCTTTATGAACACCCACTTCTAACGCTTCTTCACGACTATTAAATTTCATATCGTTAAATTCTTTCTTGCTACTACTATACCAAGTCGGTTGATAGTAGTAACCCATCTGACCAACACATATTGGGTCGGGAGTTTTATCATCATACCAAATCTCAATCTTATTAAAATACTTCTCATTAACCGAAAGAGCAACTAAATCCAAAATCTCAACAGGTATTGGAGTAACATCAAATTCAGTCAAACTAACCTTTCTTGGACATAGCGTTTCAAATGTGTTTACCAATGTTTGCTTCATAAACATAAATGGTATCGGAGATTTTTTTGGACTAACAATCTTTGTTTGCCCTTCCAATTCAAGAGTTTTTACAAGTTCATTCCATCTATCCAATTTTTCATTGTCATAAATGAGTTCTTGCGTTTCTTCAATAACAAAAGTTTCCACTATTGTTTTCATTTCTTTTGAGTTTGATTTTGTGTAATCCATTTTTTTAAATTTTAATTGTTTATTAGTTCTAACGCTTTATCAAATCCTTTTAATATTTTAGTATTCGCATTTCCAAACATCACACTTGAAAATTTATCTTCAGCACTTTTAAAATTCTTTGCTTCGTAATTATAATATCCCGAAATACTATTGTACGCACCCCAAATAGTTCCTCTCGCATCATTTGTAATTTGTGTAGGATGACTCAAAGCAAAATTATAAATCGTTTCAACTTGATTCTTAAATCTTGTAGATAAAATTTCTTCTTCCTCTTTCGTAACAACACTCTTGTATTCGGGTTTCATCACTTGTGTGATATATTCCTTCAGCAACTTATCATCACATTCAGTTTTAGCCATTACATTAAAAATATCCTCAACCTCCGACATATACTTTGAAGCAATATTCATCACTTTATGTGCTTCATTCAATCTTTCTTTAAAACCAACTCTATGTTGAATTGAAACTTTATTTGATAAACCTCTCAACGCTGCTTGTAACGTATTGTTACAAACTATTCTCACAGTTGTCAAACCTGCGATAATAGAGGAACTACCATCGTGACTATTCGTTAAAATAATATACTTGCTACAAGGCTCTCCACCAACAAGCATATCTTCGGGTAACTTCGCAGTAACGAAAATTCTCTCACCCTTTCCCAATACACCCGCAGTTTCAAATATCGCCTCACCTTCATCAATAATCGCATCAAAAAAACCAAAAGAATCTTTGTTCTGAATTACTTGATAACGATTTCCTACAATACCCAAAACCTCATTCGTGTCCTTACGATATGTAGCAAACCTATTGTCAAACGCTTCATACAATGTAACACCTTCCTCTCCCTCAATCCTTGCGTGAATTGTAGTCTTGTCAACCTCGTAATCCAAGTTAGCCAACTTGATGGCTTCTTCTGAAGTCATAGCACCATTTACTACTTGACCAAGATTGTGCCACGCCTTTTCTCCATTAGATGCAAAAGAATGTGTACCTTTTTTTTCGTTGAAATTGATTTGATGTGCCATAATATTACTTTATTTTTGTTTTTTGTTACACGAAGTTACACAAATTACTTTATTTTCCAAATATTTTATTTCAAAGTTTTTTTATTTTTTTAGTTATAAGATTTATTATAGATTTACATCTCCTACTCCCATTACATATAGAAAAAATTCCCTCAATTCTTATTGAGGGATTTTTTGTTTAGTACCACACCACACTTTACTTCACATTAAAGCACATTACTATACGATACGTCACATTACAAAACTTTTTCTTTAGTTGCCTTTCGCACATAACCCTTCTTTTCAAAATCAGAAACCCATATCAATTTTCGCTTTGTAAATTTCTCGCCACAATGTTGCCAACGAAGATGACCTTTAACGTGAAATGGTATGCTACGAATTAACTCTGTGAACCATCTACAATCCAAAACGATAATATCACTCTTACTTTCATTATAGTGTTTGTTGCCATTCTCCTTGTGCTTTTCATTTGGCTTCATAATTTTTTGTTCCACATCACAATTTTCTATGAAAAACAAGGCAGTCAAAATACTTGTCAAAAACGAACTCAATCCTTCAGTATCATTAAAAGGTTTTCCATCTTTTAATGAACAAGCAAGACCACTAAACTTATCATCGTTATCAATCATACCATAAGTAGTAAGCACCTCTCTCGTAAAACCAAACACCAAAAGTTTTAATTTTTTGTCAGTAGGATTAGATAAGTAAACTAAAAATCCTTTATCAGTAAATATCAAACCACAATCACAAGGAATTTCAGTTAGGTGTTTATTACCACCAACAATTTTTGGCATTGCTGTTATGATTGATTCCTTGAAAGTATTTGTGAGATAGTACTTTTTATTCACTTGCTCAAATGTGAATTTCAATGATGCTATGAAATCGTGAAATTTTTTTGGCGTGTCCAACAACGAATCAAACATCTCATCAATTTTTAAGAAATCATAATTACCCGAAAGAAGGGTATAATACGATGGGTAAGTTTTTGAATTTAATCGCATAAAAAAATATTCTTTACTTTACTAAACTGTACGTCACCTAACTATACTTGACCAAACAATACATAACATAAATTAATTACTTTGTATTTCATTTATCTTTTTCAGCACCAACGAAAAAGCATCAAACTTGCCTTCCATAAATTTTATGTTTTGCAAATGATTGTTGTAGTCGGTTACAATGGTCATCATACTTTCGGTTGTTTGATTTTCCAATTCAAACTTGCCACCATTAATTTGAACTTGCATCAACATAATGTCGGCTTCAAGTTGTCTTAACTCGCTTAGAATAGTATTAACTATTGCAATTAGATTTTTATTTTCCATCTTCAATTATTCTTTACTTTACTATACAATACCTCGCATAACCAAACTATACTTGACCTTGCTATACTTGAAATTTTTAGTTTAATTTAGTTTTATCTTCTTCTTCTCGTAATTGTTTTAATGCTATGGTTATACTTTGAAAAGATTCATCGTGATTCATTATATCAAGTATTTCAATTTTTATGTCATCATTAAATTGAAAACCAATCTCTAAAAATTTAATCAAAGCAAATGCAGTTTTTTTCTCCTTGAAAAAAAATTCTTGTCCTTTAATTATTACTCGGTATGCTTGTTCCATAAATTAATGTTTGTTGCGCCCTTGTCTTAATGATTCTAAATGTTCGTAAGTACCACCACTCTTTATTTTTTTAATTTCTAATTTTTTTTTCTTTTCAGCAAGTGGTTGTGCTAAAAGTTCTAAACTATCAGCAATTCTTTTTAGTTGACGATGTATTTCGGGAATATCGTGTTCAAGCAATTTTTTGCCATACATCGTTTCGTGTAATTGAGGCATATTTTGAGTTTTATGTTTTAAAAAAAACATCCCAACGTAGTTGCTTTATTTCCATTTAATTTTGTTAAATGTAGTTGGGATGTAAGAAATTAAAGACCTAAATGTTTTTGAATTTTTTGATTTAAGTTCACCATAATATTCGGTTGTACTATTTGCTTTTCCCAATCTTTAGGATTTTCTTCTATGTCTTGCATCGTTAGTTCCATCACTTTCAAAATCCTTTCTCTCAAAATGGCTAACTCAACTTGGTGTAAATCTTTTAGTAAACTTTTAAATGATTGCTCGTTAGTCTGTTGAATTTTCTTTTTCATTTTTTAATATTAAAGGCTTATAATTTCTTGATTTTAACCATCCATTCAAATCTTCAATTATAACATTACTATAAACATTACCATTTGAATAATGAAGTACTAATACTTTATTTAAAGTCCATATAGAATACATATCATAAGTACCTCTAAATGAACCGAGATAGTTAGGATTGTTCTTATATTTTTGTTCTTGTATTAATTCAAACATTGTGAAACAAAGATAATATTATTAATTAAAATAACAAACATTTTTTGAAAAAAAATGGAGATAGTAAAAACTACCCCCAAAATAATATGAAAAAAACCTTCAACGTAAATTATTTTATTTTATTGTTCGTCAAGAAAAATAATTTCCTCAATATGAAAATTCAATTTCCTACCATATATGGTATCATCATCTAATACTACACCATACCAATCTTTCTTGCAACAACCATACGAGAATGGTGTGGTCAGTACCCCCGTTAATCCTACAAATGGTTCACAAACATTTCCGAAGTTTTTTACAATCTTCACCTTCTTACCTAATAAATCAATCATATTAAAAAGCGTAGTTCTTTGTGGGTTTCCTACATTTTATTTGCCAAGTGTTATTATTTTTTTCAGTCAAACCAAGAGATAATTTCGCATTCTTTCTTTTTAAAACCAATCCTTCATATAAATCAGTCTTTACAATACTCTCATACAAATTCAAAAAACCTCCTTCGTAGTAAGGTGCTTTGTAAACATTTTTTTGTCTTGTAATCAAAAGATGAACATAAGATTCTAATTCCTTTCCAACAACCATTTTTGATGAAGGATATAATTCATCCAACAAATTCATTCTTTCTTGAAAAGTACTACCAATCATATAATCATTCTGATAAACTAAAATATCCCAAATCACAAACTTTAAATTAAATGGAATATCTTTTTCGCCTTTCTTATTCTTATTCAAAAACTCACCACACAATACCAACCAACCTTTGCCACGATGTAATCCTCTAAAATCTACATCACTATAATTTGATGTAATCAAACCCTTATGGCGATTCATTACTATCAACTCATTCTCATTCATAAAAACCATACAACAAGTTCCATTGTATTTCGGTTGTACCAAAAACTCTCCATTATCATACTTCCCTAATTCAGTATATTTTGTTGTTTCAGTTGGTCTTGGTGGAAACAAATAACTGTATTTATCGTACTTCATAAGCAAATATATTTATTATTCAATTAAACAATATACAATCGTCAAAAATAATTTATTCACATAGAATAATTACTATTTTTTTGTAAATTGCATAAAAACAAATTTATGGTAAATTATTTAGGCGAAACTAACGCACCTACAAAACCAAAAACATCAACTGAAAGTTTAGATACATTTATTAATGGAACACCAAAATCAACTCCTAAAACAACTCCAAAAACTATTGCATCAGATTTGATGGATGTTATAACACCAAAACCAAAAGCACCGACACCGACACCCATAATTCCACAAGATACTACTGATGTTTTAGATGCTTATGGTAACCCAAAAACTGAAGAACAAACTTGCCCCGAAGGTTATACAAAAAATTATAATAGACAAGGCAAATTAGAGTGTTTGCCTAATTATAATGATAAACCCGATAATTGTGGTAGTCCAACAATGTGTACTGAAGATGAAGAATTTGTAGATTGTAAATGTCAAAAAAAGACACCAACTACAAACACACCTACACAAGTCACAAAAAATCTAAAACCATTAATTTATGGCGTTGGAATTATTGTCGGAATAATTATAGTTAGCAAACTTTTAAAAAAGTCAAACTAATGAACAACTTGTGGGGGCGCAATAATTTAAAAAATTAAATAAAATTTAAAATATAAAAAATGAACAAAAAAACACAACAAATCGTAGGCGTATTAGCCATAGTCGGTTTAGGCTATTGGGCATACACCAAATATGGCAAAAAGAAATCTTTTGCTAACTTGACTTCAAAAAGAACACAATACATCGCAGGTGGTTATGACTCAAACCATCAAAATCCCGATGGAACAAGAGGTGCTACTTGGATTTCGTATGGAGGTACGGGTGCTTATGGATATTGGCAACCAGGTAGAGTAGCACAAGGAACTATTGTAAATCCATAATTAGATGTATTATAGAAATAATTTAGACTATGCACTAAATTCATTAGAGCCATACATAAGTAGAGATACTATGAATGTGCATTATAATACCCTTTTTAAAAAATATACCGATGGTCTGAATAGCGAAATACATACCGAGATTTGTGTAAAAGAAATACTCAAAAACTATAAATCTTATCCGACTTCGGTAAGAAACAACGCAGGTGGTTACAATAACCACTTTTTGTATTTTGAAAACCTTTCTCCATACTATTACGATTATTCAACTCATAGTTCTAATGATTTGAAATCTATAATCAATGCCAATTTTCAATCTTACGAAAACTTCTACAAGGTTTTTAAAGATATGGGAATGAAAGTTTTTGGTTCGGGTTGGGTTTGGCTTATAGAGAAAAACAATTCGTTAATGGTAGTTACGACATCTAACCAAGACAATCCTCTAATGGCTTATGATTGCAACATATTATTGGCTATGGATGTTTGGGAACACTCTTATTTTTTAGATACCAAAGCAAATAGAGAAAAATATATTGAAAACTTTTTTAACGTCATTAATTGGAAAAAAGTAAGCGAAAGACTTTATGATTATTAAAGAAAAACTCAAAGAAGGTGATGTGATTTTTACTAATTGTGTAAGTAACCAATTATGTTATCACTTGGGTATTGTATATGCTAAAGGAAACAAAAAATACGTCTTTCATAACGACCCATCTAATATGAATAAATATGGTGGAACAATAGTTTCTGAACCTATTGAAGTTTATAAAAAAAGTAGAGATATTTTAAAAATCGTAAGAACAAACGTAAAGAACAAAGACATCTTAAATGTTACACGAAAATATAAAGATGAAACTTGGGATACTTTTCATTTCAATTGCGAAGATTATGTAACTGAAATTGTTCAAGGAGAAAGACAATCAGACATTAGAGATGCCTATAAAGTTGTGGCATTATCAATAGCATTAATGTTAATAATATAAATTATGGCACAATCATTTAGAGGAAGAAACAATTTACCACTTGGCTTGAGAAACAACAACCCAGGTAATTTAAGACCATCTTCGGGTGCTTGGCAAGGACAAGTAGGAACAAATCAAAACTTTGTTGTTTTTGATGACATATCTTGGGGTATAAGAGCATTCGCTACAAATTTTTATTCAAGCGTAAAAAAGCATAACACCGATACATTACGCAAATACATAAATAGGTACGCACCATCTTCTGAAAATGATACGAACCGCTATTTAAAGCACATTACTGATACAACAGGGATTAGTGCCGATGAGCCTATCCCAACTGATATGGAGAGTCTAAAAAATATTCTTCGTTCACAAATGGAAGTTGAATTAGGTCAAAAATATGCTGATTTAGTTAGCGATGATGATATTATAGAAGGTCTTTCAAAACTTGATTCTCCAATACAATCATTTTTTGGTTCAGTAGTAGTAGCATATAAAAACAATCAAAAAGTAGTTAATTATGGAGTTATTGGTGCTACATTAATTGGAGTATCAGCATACTTTTACATTCTATACAAAAAGAAAATTATCAAGTAAATTTTTCCCCAATTATCAAATGTAAAGCGTAGGCTGCTTTCGTTATCCTTTCCTTCGTGTATGGATATTTTTCGCTATCAATATGGTACTTGTGGAATTCTTCGCCAATAGCCGAAAACTTATCAAAATATTCTGAAGATAATTCTTCTAATTTTTTAACTCCCACCTCCCCATCCCTTGTAAATAGGTTATAGTAACTTGATAAAACCTTCACCCCAACACCACTAACAAGAAAGTAATACCTATTAGTAGGATTGCTATAATAATATTCAATGTAAAATTGTACCAAACTAAGATACATACTTAAAAATAATCTTTACTTTACTGAACTAAACAATACCTCACTTTACTATTCAATACTTCACCATATTATAAATCTTTTGGGTGATTCCCATGAAAACCAAATTGATTATTGTAAATAGGATAAACCTTATTTCTTTCCCAACTAAATTTATTCGCCAATTCATCGGGAGGAAATTTAAAACCTCTCTCCTCAAGGTCAAATCTATAAAATCTTCCTATCCTATAATCTTCGGGATGAATATTACTAAATTCGGGTTTCTGAATTTCCTTCAATAACCTTTTTGAACGAATACTAAATCCTCCATTCCCAACATTATTCACATCATAATCCCAACAAGCACCAATATAATCGTAATGCAAAAATTCATCTTGCCACGCATCGGGATTGATAATATACCCATCGTATTGAGCAATCATAACGAAATCAGTATCAACGTAATCCACAAGATACTTGAATAAAAATTCGCTATAAGTAATCTTAGAAGTTATTTTGGGAATAATAATAGTATTCTCATTATTAATAGGAATATCACTGAAAACTTTTATCTCCTTAAACTTACAATGCTTTGTGCATTCTTCAATAGCCTTTAAAACACCTTCGTAGTTCTTACAATCTACTATTGCAAGTGTTACGTTCTCTAAATTAATCATATAAATTCTTTAAACTTCAAAAATAAGTAATTTAGTCAAAGGTTATTATTTTAGGTGGTGTATTAAGTGCTTTTTGTTTCCAATTTTCAGCAACTTGTTCATCGTAAAAGATAATTTTACTTTGAATTTCTTCTATCGTGCTTTTTGCATCAATACTATCGCCTTCATCATCAGTACCAAGAATTATAGCATTACCAACCAAAGGATATTTCCAATTTTCCATCATAAAACACCCTATCATTTTTTCGTGCAATAATCCTTCTTCATCAGAATACAAAGTATCTCCATTTTCAAATTCAATAGGCGCACAAAAAATTGTACAACCATTACCTATTGCACCATAGATAGCCTTGTAATCATCCGACAATTCAATTTCGTAAACTTCTTTGTTGACAACATCAATTTTGATTGCTTTTTTCATTTTATTGATTTTTATTTTGATAATTAGTAATTGTTAATCCTTTAAAATCGTCAAGATTATTGTGTAATCGGGGATACCACTTCTTCATCCAATCTTGAAACTCCATTTCGCCACTTTCCACTTTAGCACCATCAACTTTTTCATTATAGGCTTGTAGTCCAACAAAGTTCCAATCAAAATAAGGTTGCTCTCTCCACTTACATTTAATCGTACAATCGGGATTCTTTTGAGAAACTTCAGCCAAGAATAAATCAATATTAGTAAGATGCTTTGATTCCAAATTGTCTAAATCGTAATTTGTAATCGTTACTTCTTCGTTCAAATGATTGAACATTTTTAAATTTATCTCCATTATATTTTTTTAAATATTCTTTACTTTACGCCACATTACTCCACATCACCCTACGACACCTCGCCTTACACAATTATTTATTTAATATTCTTTACTTTACTTAAACAGCACAAAACCATACTTCACTCTACACCACCTGGCTCTACTATGCAAAACAACTATTAAGAAAACATTAGTTTTCCCTCTGTAATAAAATTGTTGTATTCCTTTTCGCCCATTGAATCCTTCAATTCATCCCTTAACTTGAAATAATAAGAATTCAAGGCTTCTTTAATCAATTTTGAATGTTCTTTCTTATCCATTTCCCAACTAACATCAAGCAATTTTGAGAATATCTCTCTTTCGTAATTTGTCATAAAAATTATTTAGAATTTATTAAAATGATGAATCCTATCAAACCTCCAAGAATTATAGAAGCAATGGTAACATAATAAACTAATTGCGAACACAACCTTTGCCACTTCATCGTTTCATCTTGCTTCATCTGAAGTATTGCCATAACTCTATCGCTTTTTGACATTTCTGATAATTCCTCATTACTATAAAATATTTTTTTATTAATAATGATTTCCATTCTTTCTTGTTCCATAATGTTTTCAAGTCTTGATTGTTCTTCTTGAGTCATAATTTTTGTTTTTGATTTTGTGATTATTGATTAAATATTCTTTACTTTACAATACACCACTTTACTTAACTACACACAACTAAACAACACTACACCAAAAATTTGTTTTGTTATGTAAAACTAATATTATCTTTTTAAATAACAAAGTAATTTCCAACTTTTTTTTATTTTAACTCTTAAAAAAGTGTTTTTCGGCTTAATTTTTGTAGTTTTATTAAAAAAAAGGGCGAGTAGGATTGTCTTTTTTTTACGATTACGCAAAAAAAGGGAATAGGTTTCTATATTTGAATTATTTCGTGGGAGAGTATTAACTTCTTTAAAGAGTAAAAGCATCTTTTTTACTCATTTCAACTGATTTTACCGAACTTTTGTTTTTATGAATTTTATGTTGATTTTCTTCACATAGGTTTATAATTACTACGGCAATTTGTTTCTACTTATTGCCCTTTCTTTTCTTTCAATTAATCTAAAATATCCATATCCAACAAGTCTTCTTAAAAAAGGTGCGTTTGATGTCCTATCGGTGGTTTGTTTCTACAATGCTACCTTTTTACCTTATGAAAACAATAGGGAGTAAACCTAACCAACCATTAATCCAAAATACCCGCTTATATATCCTAACAATAGCGTTTATTCCCTATTTTTTATTATATTTGTTAACGATTATTTTTCTAACAAACAAAAAAAATTAAAATGAAAAAAGGAGTTAAAATCGCCTTAATTGGAATTCCTCTATTAGCAGGTGCTTATTTAATATACAAACAATTAAGAAAGCCAAAAGCAAAAACAAAAACTATCCCCGAAAAGAAAGAACAAATACAAGAAGTAAAAGTAAAATCAAAAACTACTCCTTCTCCTATCAATCCATCCACTACATCTGATTGCAATTTTCCTTTAAAGAATGGAACATACAATTGTGATAAAGTAAAAGAATTACAATCATTACTTAACTGCTGGCCTAACGATTTCGTAAATTATCCTCTTGTTGAAGATGGAGATTTTGGCGCAAAAACCGAAGCAGCGTTATCAGACGTTACCACACAAATTGCAATAAGTAAAGGTAATAGAATAGGCGTTGGGCATTGGATACAAGTAAGAAACCAAGATGATATGGATAGTTTGACTTCTTGGATAGAAGATGAATTATTTAAAGATGATGTAACTGACAACACCAACTCTATTCCATATTATGTTGCACAACCAACTCCAACGAATACAAATACCAACATATTTTTTCCGACTTTTTAATTATAAAAAATGAAAAATAGTCAAATATTTCTTGGTGTTGGAATAGGTGGTCTTGTTGTTTACCTCTATATGAAAAACAAACAACTAAAGGCATCAACATCAACAACGACAACTCAACAACCAAATAGTTGGTGGCAAAATAACCCTTTGTATCAGTACTTGTACCCTACTTATGGTTATTATCCACAATCTCAACCCAATGTAACAATAAACACTTCATCAGCCGCTGCTTCCTCAAGTGGTAGTGGCGATGCAAGTGCTTCGGCTACAAGTGGTGGAGATAGTGCAAAAGGTACACCGACTCCAACTCCCACACCAACCCCAACCCCAACACCCACACCAACACCACCTGCGCCTGCGCCTTTTAATGGTGTAGTTAGCAATAGTTGGTTCTAAAAATTAAAAAAATGTTACCATTTATATTAGCAACATTAGGTGGATACTTTATCGGAAGTTCATTAAAGAATGAATCATTATCAACTTATGATGAAGGTGGAGAAATTGATTATGATAAGAAGACAAAGTATTGGTTAGAAAATGAACTTCATAGGTTACAAATGAAACAAATGGATTAGGTATTTAAAAATCGT
>Ga0114959_10001560_pt1 | contig 19850 bp, 12 predicted proteins | sample C_130625_EF_Meta_FD_87317 | JGI IMG/M metagenome (GOLD analysis project Ga0114959, IMG submission 87317) | Freshwater microbial communities from Lake Croche, Canada to study carbon cycling - C_130625_EF_MetaG | ecosystem: Environmental > Aquatic > Freshwater > Lake | place: Lake Croche, Canada... | reverse complement strand
TGAATAAGTTGCTGTGTATATATCTACACCATATTTTGCTACTAAAGTAAATAGTACGCTATCAGAAGTCCAGCCTGCTACGGTAGCATTTTCTACAGTAATTTCTCCTGTAGTAGAATCAATAGTTAATTTTAGCCCATCTACTGTTATAGTAGTTGCTGTTATACCAAGTATGCCAAAAGTTACATTGCCTGTTATTTTTGTACTACCATTATACAGTTCTAAAGTATTGCTGGCGGTTGGTAGTTTGTATCCAGTGCCATCAGATTCGGCAGATAATGTATCATATGTTCTGGTTAATCGTGTAAGTAAATTTGTAAATCTTTTGGATATTACAAGTGGATTAGAAGTATATTTAACACCACCATAAGTTAATTCTGCAGTTATAGTTACTGAATATGCTGCAAACTTTGCTGGATTTAATGTAAGTTTATTATCAGAAACTGTTAAATTAGTATTTGGTACTAATCCCGTAACTAAAAAAGCAACTGTACCTTTTAAATCCCCAGATAGTGTTGCATATATATCTATAGTTGCTGGGCTAGGATTATTATCTCCGCCATACTTAAATTCAAAATAGTTTGTTTGTAGTGAAATAAAGTTAGTGGCTACTGCTAGTACCCTAGTAGTTAGATTTTGTAAATCAATATCTCTTTTATTTAGTGGTATTTGTGCCATTAAACTAGTACTCCTATGTCTACCATTCCAGTTATCCAATTTCTAGTAATAGAAAAAACTATTCCAAGTTTAGCTGTACTTAAATTAAATCTACTAGACTGTATACTAACAATATCGCCTAATTGAACAAATATATATTCAGGTAAGTAGGTAGCTGTTATTAAATACCTTTGAGTAGACCATAGATTTTTTCTTTTAGTTAATTCAGTAGTTGCTTCAGATTCAACAATAAGTAGTGTTTCTTCTGGGTCCACTGTACCATTGTCCTTATACAGTTCTTGCAAAACTGGATCTGTAGAATCAGCAAATAAATATTCTTGAGAAAAATTAATAGTAGGATTTAGTGCAGCAGCAACAGATGTTTGAACAGTATAATTTTTACAGTACGCTAATTTTAATACTGTGCGTATAGGAAAAGTTTGAGCTACAGATAGTGTTCCAACTAACATTGATGCATCTGTAAAAGCATATTTAGGTGTGCCTGTAGGTACTTTTAATTCTACTAATTTTAATTTACTAGCACTAATATTTCCGTTAGAATCAATGGAAATGCTTGGGCATACTATTCCACTATTAATACTTTTTGCTAATTGGGAGCAGGCATCCAATACGTTAGTTCTATCCTTTAAATAAATACCGACTTTGCTAAGATTACTAAAGCTGTCAAAATCAATTTCAGTAGGTAAAAATCTATTATACTCTAGTCCATAATACTGTACTAATAGTTTTATAATACCTGGCACTGTATTTGTATAAGTTGGTGCATATCCTTGAGCACTACAAGTTATAGTTCCAACAGGCGCACTTTTTAAACTAAAAGTGCCTGTGGTAACGTCTTCTATAACTTCTATAGGTCTGCCATTATCTCGTACTTCTATAATTCCCTTTACAGGACCACGATGATACATATATACTTGACCACCGCTAGCTGAGCTACCGTTATCAACTAATAGTGGTTGTACATTGAAACACTCTCCAAAAAGCAAAGGTAATAGTGTTTGTTCGGTTTTTTGCGAATAAGTAGTACTTGTTAGATTAGCTTCAGTAATGCTATCATTGAGTCTTTGTAGTTTATCAAATAACGAAATATTTAATGTAGTTTCATCTGTTGCAATTAAATCATCTATTATACCATCAAATATTAGTGCAAAATCTGATTTTGGCCAACTAATATCTCCTAAGTAAATTTTTATAGGTCTACGTTTCCATACATAGGATAAAAAGTAGTCGTATTGACCGCTAGTATTAGTTAACTCTAAATTACCAAAACCGCTAGATATACTACCATCTACTGATAAGCTTTCGGAAAAACTTAAGCCTCCATTAATTATTGGAATATATGCTATAGTATTATCATTAAATGCTGTACTTGATAAACTTATTTGTGCAGTCTCATTAGTTTGAGTATTAATAACTACATCAGATATATCTACTAAAGTGCATTTTATATGATCAGGAGAATTTAACCAAGATATTAATTGACTTACTGTTTTCATTTATTACCAACTATTTATTGTTAAACTAGAGTTATATAGACTATATAGTGCATAATCAATAGAGTTATTTTGACTTCTTCCGTATATAGAATAACTTTGAGTAAGCTCAGAGTTAGTATTATCTGGAAATACGCATATATAAATTAAACCGCTTGTACCTACTGATCTCATAATATCTAATAGAGTTCTTCTATCATTATCATTTAAATACTGTAGTTGAAATTGCATAGTTTCAGTTATAGGTCTACGATCTACATAAGTATCCCCAGCTCTGGTAGTGCTAACAACGCTACTATCCACCACACCTATATTAATACCATTACTAGCTTGTCTGCTACCTTCCCAGTAGTTTCCGCAAATTATTCTTGCACAATCTACTGACATACTTGTATTTGTATTAATAAGTGTTATAGTTACTTTTCTTACAGTAGTATAAGAACTTGAAAAAAATATACTAGTTTTAGTAGCTCCAGTATATGGAAAAGTACTACCTAAGTAATCTGTTTTTGACAAAGAGATTTTATTTTTACAGGCTGTAACAGTGGTACTATCTGCAAGTACTGCATTAGCACTGTTATATAAAACTACTCTAATAGTGGCACCATCTATTAAATTAGTAGCTGGTAAAGCTACTGCATTTATTGACTGATCTGTGGTCCAGGTCAGAGTATAAGTAACAGTATTAGTAAGATTAGATCTATGAAAACTAGTTTTTTTGATATTTAGAACATTGGTGATACCGTAACTAGTTGCTGCGGTTGAGGATGCAGCTATAGTTGCAGTATCTGCAAGATTATTATATAATACTCTTAAATTTGCCATATATATCCTTAAAAAATAAGTAAGGGCTAAAAGCCCTTACTTTATTCATTTAACCGTAGCCTTAGTCTGTAAGCGATTAGCTTGAATAGTTTTACCACTACTATCAGTAATAACTTTTGTAATTTGCTCAGTATTACGATCAGTTGCCTTAGCATTTAATATTGCACCATCTGCTACAGCAGCTGCTAAATCTTCTACTTGTTTAGTTAGCTGTGCTATTTGTGCAAGTAGTTGTTGATTATTATTACTATTATTACCTATGCTTTGCATTAACATAGCATTATCAGCAGCAGGAATTATTCTTTCACCTTGATGAATTTGCGCTAACATATCTTGTGGAACATAATTAGTACCACTAGCAAGTTTAGGTGCAGTAATACTTGTTCCGCCCATTGATAAATATTGTTCTAATAATTGAGCAGTAGTCTTAGTTGAAGTACTAATACTATCTAAAAATGTATTAGAATTTGTTAGTGCTTGTAGTTGTTTTTCTGAATCACTTAATTGAGTTTCTAGAGAACCACCAAGTGTACTAATATATGCTCTTATTGATCCAAAGTCACTTGCATACTCGGAGCCGCTAGCAAAAAGAGTACTAGATAATTTTAAGAAAGTTTCTGACACTCTACTAAAAGAACTTATAGCATCATTTCTAGCTTTTTCTTCTTCTGGAGTTTTTGGAGTGCTTGATATAATAGCTTTTAGTTTATCTACTTCATTTTTAGCAACACCATACTGCTCTACAGTTGTTAGAGTTGATTGACTACCAAGTAATAATGATGTATTATAATCACTTAAAGTTTTAATCTGAGATTTTAATGTTTCTGTTGTAGTTTTTAAACTATTGCTTAGTGAAATGGTAACATTTTCAAAACTAGTAGCAGAGCTATAGTATTCAGTTAGTGAAGACGTTATACTCATTATTAGATCTGCAGCTGCACTATCTGTAACTCGTAATCTATCTACTAACGTTAATAATTCACCTTTAGTTTTTGGTATCTGTAAATTAAGTTTATTAAATACTGCAACTACTTTTACTGTTTCAACAAAATTCTTTTGACTAGCACTTGCAAAAGAACCAAAAAAAGATTCCCATGCTGCTTTTTGTTTTTCCAAAATTTGTTCTGTACTAGTATACATTGCATCTATTGAATCAATTACTTTTAGTAATCCACCTGCTGCTTCAGGTGAAGTAGTTGATAGTGTAACAAATAAATCATGAAATTTTTCTCTGGTATCTGGTACAGCTATACCAAGATTAGTAAAAGCCGCTTGTGCTTTGCCTACTTCAACAGAAGTTTTAAATGCTTCTGTGGTAAACTTATCAAAAAACTTACCTAAGCCTTCACTAAACTTATCTGTACCGCCTGCAGCAATTAAAACTTTTGAATTTAAGAATTCTTGACTAATACCTAGATCTACTATACTATCTCGTAATGTATCTAGCTGAGTATATAGATCAACTAAATCTTTTCCGCTTCCATCAGCATTTTGAATAACCTGTTGTATTAAACTTTGAGTTTCACCAGCTAATACTGATTGTCTTACAATTTCAGCATCTACAACACCTTGTTTGTTAATAATACTAGTATACTTAATAGCTTGAATACCAATACTTTCTAAAGCTACTGTGGCAGATTCTACACCATATACTACTCTGGATAAAGTTTGGCCCATGCCCTCACCCGTTTTATTAAAAGCCACAAGTTCTGGGTATACCGATGCTACTAGTAAATCCATTTGTTGACCAACAATATTTTCTAGTACTTTTGCTGGATCTTGCCCACTAAAACTCAAACTACCAAAATTAACAACAAAGTTATTAACTTGATCGATCATTTTATTTGCATCTTTACCAAGCGCACCAGCAGAAGATACTATAGCACTTCCAATTGAACTAAATATATCAGAAATTGTTTTAGATAATTCTGCACTAATACCTTGATATCTGGTTTCATCACTACTTTTATAGGTAATACCTAATGCTTTGTCTTCTTTATGTATATTTGTATAAAAACTACCACCAAAACCATTTTTCTTAATATTACCAATTGATTGTGGGCCTGCAGTAATACCTTGTCCTGTTATTTCTGATTTTGAACCAAAACCAAGTTTCTGGGATATACTATCCATTATACTGCCTAAACCAAGAAATCCGCCAATATCTCTTATAAATTGGCCGCCCCACAGTAATAAGTTACTTTCACCAGTAGTGTTAAAACCTGTTTTAACTCCCATTTTACCAGCATCTAGGCCGCCTGCTTTAGCTAGTGCAAGACCAAAATTTCCAATATTATCATTAATACTGCGTAGGTAGTGTACCATTTGTGAACTATTTTTCATTAAAATAGGATCAGCAGGCGTTAATACTTCTATTGACTTTGAAAGACTTTCACTAGGAGCACTTGCATTACCAGTAACAGTACCTGTACCAGTATTTGCGGCAGCATTAGTATACCCACCACTGGTTCCTCCTATTTCTCCTAATAGTGCAGCCATTATAGCAGCAACTGCAGCACCTGCAGCTAAATTAGCAGGAAACGGTATACTTGCAATTGACTTTATTACACCTGCAGTACCGTCTACTTCAGCAGCTGCTACAGTTGCACTAATACGAGTAGCTATATTGGCTAATAACCCACCAGTTTCTAAACTTTGTTGAATCATTCGTTGAGCACTCATGGCTATATTAACTATATGTGCTGTTTTTTCAATAGCATTTAGAGCTTTATAGGCCAATGTTTTTTCTTTGAAAAATCCCTTTGAAGCACCAGCTACGCTAGCTATATCAGTTAATTCTTCTTTAGCATGCTTTCTTTTTAGTTTATTATAGTCCTCTTCAGTACCTTTAAAGTTCTTTTGTTGTGCAGCTCTTTCCTGTTCATTTTTACTCAAAGTATCTAGTTTTGTAAATAAATCACCAACAGCCTTACCCTGATCACCAAATAGAGCAACTAAACCTTCATTTACTCTTACTATATCATCTGCACGTTCTTTTTGTTTTGCTAATTCTATGCTTAATTCTTTTTGTATTTTTAATTCTAGTAGCTTACCTTCTGTTAATTTTTCTTGAGTAGTAATAGCTTCATCTGCTAAAACTTTTTGAGCTTGAGCTGTTTCAAGAGCTTTTTGTGCTGCATCTAATTCAATATTTGCTTTACTAGCAGCATCTATTAGATCTTGAGACATTCCAGTAGAAGATCCAGTACTTGCTGCCTTATCAGCAAAAGCTCTTTGTTGTGCATCTATTTTGTCTTTGGCATCTTTAGCGGCCTGCATTATTTCTATAGATTTTAAATATTGTTCAGATTTTAAGTCTAATTGATCTTGTAGTTGTTTTTGTTTTGTTTGATCTTCAAGTATAATACTTTCAGCATCTAAAGCTTCTTGTTTTCTTGCTGCACTTTGAGCATCTATTAAATTAAGTTGTACTAATGTATTTAATCGTGCTTTATCAAGCGCTATTCTACTAGTAATCAAAGAATTTACTTGAGTTTCTTTTTCAATACGAAGTTGTGCTTGTCTATTTATATCTTCTTCTCTTGCCAGACTTTGTGCACGAATATTTTGAGTAGTAATTTCTAAAGTTTTTATTGCTTCTTGTACATTTAGCTGAAGTAGTTTAACTTTTAGTAAATCATAATTTTTATTATAATTTTCTATTTCTGTTTTTGTAGCTTGCATACCTAAAAGTCTTTGACCAAATATAAGATCAGAAAGTTGTTTTTGTGTTTCTAGCCTAGAAATTTCGGTTTCTTTTTGCAATTTCATTAACTGCAGTGTTTCATCAGTTTTAATAAGATCAATGACTTTAATATCACTTAGGCTTTTTGAAGCATCATTCATAGCTTGCAGTTCTGCTATATTTTCTAAATTTGCTTTATTGCTTTTTTGTTTTAGTTGATATGCATCATTAGCTAAATCAAGTTGTTTTTGTGTTTGACTAGTAATACTTTTTTCTTTTAGTGCAGCTTCTGCATAAGTGCGCTGTGTTTCTACAATATCATAGGTTTTATTTCTTCTTTCGGCGGCTTTTACAATATCTTCGCCATATATTTGTGTTTCCATACTTTTTCGTTTTTCATACGGAATTTGTTCGCCTTTTTTAGTTTGTAGTGTTTTTTGTACAATAAACGTATTAATAACTTTTTGTGCATCATCAATAGTTTTTTGTGCAAGCTCTCTTTGCTCTTTCGTTTGATTTGGAGTGCTAAGATCTGCCTTACCTCTGCTAAGAGCATATTCAGCAGTTAATTTATTTACTGCATCTGTATTCTCTAAAGTAGCTAATTGCATTTGATAGTTAATATCTATCATGCGTTCTTGTATTTTTATATCTGCTTGTCTTAAATTATACTCTTGTTCTGCCACACCTAAGCCTGCTGCTTTTGCAACACCAACATTAAAACTTAAAGTAGTATTTTTTGCTTGTTCTTGTGCGTATTTTAATCCTGCAGCTATTCTTTTAAAACCTTCGTCTGCCAGTTTTTCAACTAGATCCATTTGTGCTTTTACAAAGTTTGTTCCTTCTGCTCTTAGGGTACCTAATTTTTTTGATAGATTATAAGCACGCTCTGCTGCATCCTCTAATGCTTTCTTTGCTTTATCAGCTTGATTGGTACTATAGGTGTTTCCCATCTCATCAGTAGTATAAGAACTTGCAAGTTCTTTTGTATAGTCTGCTTGTGCATTTTTTAGATCTTCTACAGCTTGTTTTTGTTTTTTATCTGTTTCTGTAATACCGTTATACAGATTCGAAGCTTTAGTTATACTAGCAATTACGTCTGGCCCAAAAATTGATCTAAATCTAGGATTGTTGCCCATTTCAGCAAGACTTACTAATGCTTCTTTAGGATCTTCTAATGCTATTGCTAAATTACCAGAAGCATTAACTAATTCAACTCCAATTTTTGATTGTAAATCTGTAAATGCATTGCCTTGTATAACTTGATCTACTAGTTTATCAATATTTTTTAAGTTTTCTGCAAAAGACTGTATTGCAGTATTAACTTTCTTTTGTTTTTCTTCTATTTGTTGTATTTGTCTATTAAGATTAGTTAAGTCTGTTTCACTTAATTTTTTCATAGCTGCATTTAATGCATCAGTATTGTTTAATAATTTTGGATCACTAATACCAAGTATTTTAGCAATATTTTGTCTGCCTTCTGCTTCATTGCTACTAAATTTTAATAATTTTACTACATCTTTTACTGTTCCTACTGCAGCTTGTTTTAGTTTATCAGTATTTGATAAACCAAAAAGTCCTTTAATTGAATCACCTATTTTATCAAGTACTCCGGCTTCTTTGTTGTATGCTCTAAGAGCTGCTAGCTGACTATCAAAACTATTAGATAGTTCAGATAGAGCTGTACTATATGCACCTATTCCTTGTACAGAAAATGCAGTCATATTCTTTTTTTGGTATAAATCTAAAGTTGCATTTGCTGCTTTAATAGAACTATTTGCTGCATCTGTTTTTTCATTAAAATTTTCTTGTTCTTTTGCAGCACCAGGTATAACTGTTCTTAACAATTCGTATGCACCAACAATTATACCTATATACATCATAAATCTACTTAAAAATCCTAGTACTGAACCTATAGCTTCTCCTAAAATCAGTATAGAACCTTTTGCAAGGGTACCTGCAGCTGCCATTCCTTTTAGGCCTTCGCCTGTACCTTTGATTTTTTCACCAGCTTCATCAAGTTTAGGAATCCCATGCTTTACATTAGCAAATAATTCTTGAAAAGCAGCTACAGTTCCTTTGGTTTGTGTATCAATACCTGCTTGAGCTAATATACCCTTAGAAATAGCAGTATTTGCTTTGTACTGCGCATATGACTTTCTAATATATTCTCCCATACTCATATTTTCATCTGTGCGGTTTTCAATACCTGCTTTTTTCTCTGCTAAAGGTTTATTTTTTTGGTATAAACTTTGAGCAATTTGTAACTGAGCTATCTCTTTTTCTCGTAGTGCTATTTCTTCACGCAGGGCAGCCTTTTTAACTTCAGAGGCATCTTTTTCTGCGTCTGCAAGTTCTTTTACTTTATTAAGTACAGTTTGGCGTCTAGCTATTTCTGTTCCAACCATTTTATCCATAGTTGCAGAATCAACTGTGCCTGACATTGCTTGTGCCAAAATTTTAGACTTACTAGACATTGTTTTGGCTAATACTGTTTGCGCACCTGCAATATTAGCATTCATTTGTTCGCTGATTGGGCCTATTAATTTTGCTTCATGCGCTAATTGTTTTGTTACAGAATAGTCTCTATAAGCCTCATATGTATCTTTTGCTGATTTTGCTGCTATTTGAGCAGATTTAGTTAGTTCTTCTCTCCATGCACCTATAGCAGGTACTGCTTGCTTTATTAGTACACTAGCTATATATGCGAACGCAAGCCCCAAAGCTAAAGGACTGTTAGATAGTAATTGTACTATTGGTTCTAGTACTTTATTTACTAATGTTAACCCTTCAGTTGCTAAGTTAGTAATACTTGCTGTGAGTTTATCATATGGATTTGCTTTAATATCAATTGCTGCAAATTTTAGTTTACCTTGCTCTAATACAGCATTAGCAAATGCCTGGCGTTTTTCAAAGTCACTTAGTGAACTTGCAGTTTTACCTACTGATAAGGCATACTTTTCAGTGGCATCATTAACCTTTACAAAAATACCTAATTCGTCTAGTAGTTCAGGTTCAATTTTAGAAATACCGCGACTTAAACGACTTACGGCATCAGTCATTGAAATGCCTAGTGCCTGTGACGCTTTACCAGCAACAAGCGCAATATCATTAATTTGCTTGCTACCTAATCCAGCACTACTAGCTTGTGTAACAGCTGTCATAGCATCGCGTAAACTTAATGCCCCGTCAGTGGTAGCAGATATTTGTTTTGCTAAACTTCCTAAGTTTTTACCGCTGCTTGCACTTAGGCTATCTAATCCTCTGATCAGATTTTCTGTATTGGCAGCATCTTTAAGTGCTGTAAAAGCAGCAGTTACTGCAAATAAGTTAGCGGCAAAAGTAGCATACACGTGCACAAGCCCGCCCAAACCTTGAGCTTGCTTGGCAAAGTCACGGCCTGCGGCGCCAGTACCCGCTCCAGCGCGAGCTTGATCATACTGATCTATTTTATCAGCAGTAGACATACTAGCACCTTTAATAGCAGCAGAAGTTTTTGGTGCAGCACTTGCAGCCACAGCTTTACTAGCTGTACTAGCTCTAGTTGCTGCAGCTGCTACGCCATCCATATTTTCTCTTAGCAGAGTAGTAGCATCATTTAACTTTTTAGTACTACCACCATCTGTGAGTTCGTAGCCTATTTTTATATTATCCATAGTTTCTCCTGCTAGGAATTATACTAAAAGCTTTTTTAGCTTTTAAAATTATATAAGTTCATTTTTGATGTACCCTATTATATCACTTTAGGTCCACAAAGTCAATACGGAAATTTTTCAAGCAAATAAAAAACCCCACAAGATTTCTCTTGTAGGGTTTTTATTTTGTTTCTTTTGGTCTTTGCAGATCAATTGCCTTAGATCTAGCAGCATCCATAGTGGATATCCAGTCTAAAGTATATTTACGATCATCAAGAGGTATTTCTAGAATGTCTAGTATATCTCCTAAGCCATTATAACTTTTACCTAAATAGACACCATTCATGGTATCCCAGTTATCTCGCAACTTATAGTACAGGCCTATTGCTTCTTGAACTTCATCTGGAAAATCATCCAGTTCAACTGGAATCTCTTCTTCGACAGGTTCATTTCCCATAGCCTCACACATTTCAAAATAAAGATCCTTGGTCATTTTTGATGCCATATTGACAAAAAATGACTCTAACATTCTATTTATTTCTTCACGTTGCTCGTTTGAAAGTTTCCCAATTCTGTTACCGTTTCGCTAATAAAAGCATCAAAGTTGGTAGAATTTTTCATTAAAAATAACGCATTTTCTTCGGTATATTCTAATTCACTTTCTGAATCTTGTCCAGAAATATCTACTGGAGCTAATTGCTCAAGATGAGCAAGGGTAAGACCTGTCCATCCTTTGACTGACTCTTTTACATAAAGCTGTAAGAATAAATCATCGTTTAATTCTTCAACTGCTTGACGGTTTTTAAATGTAGTTTTGGTAGCTTTTTTACGAACATTAACTAATGTTTCGCGACTTAAGAAGCTGACTTTTACTTTAAAACCAGTTAAACCTGGATAGTCTACTTCTACTGTTTTTGATGGAACTAAAAGTGTTTTTAGTGAAATACTGGTTGCCATTTGGATTTTTATCCTATTATTGAGTTATGAAAAAGTAGGGGTGGTGATCAAGCCACCCCTTGTGTAAAAAACTACACTAAATTAAGAGTAGTAACGAACTGAAATGTCATTTGATTTTGATAAGTCAAATGTACTGCTTGTTGTTGTAGCACTAATAGAAGAACCTTGTGCAGTAAAGTTAATAACTGTTGAAATAACTTGTTGAACGTCTACAGTTGGAATAGAAATTGTAGCACTTGGCATATCTAATATAACTTTAACTGTATTGTCTTTACCACCAATTGCCAGTGATAATGAAATCATTGGTTCAATTGTTGTTGAAGCTGCAGATAACATATCTGCTAATAGTTTACCAGTATCGGTAATACTACTTCCTGTTTTTAAGTAAGCATTTAGTGAACCGCTAATAGCACGAGTACCTGTGTAATATACCACTGGACTGTTAACAACACCCAAGTTAGCTGGTGTAATATAGCTGATATTGTTGTTAATTGTTAGTGAACCACCTGTTAGTGCTACGTTATATTGAGTACCTGCAGCTGTACTACCAATTGCTTTATTAGACTTTAGTGTAACTGTAGAAAGTTTATTGGTAATATAGTTAGCAGTAGTATTTTTAGTACTTGCAGTTCCTGTAAAATCGCCACTAAATGTTGAATTTGTTAGAGTAGTAGCAACTTGACGTAGGGCAGTTGCTTGACCAGTCCATGCAATAGTTGCAATAGCGTCTAAGCCGAAGTCAATAGTTGCTTGGTTTAAGGCTGCGTTATCTACTGCATAAGCAACAGAGTCAACCACAAAAATCATACCAAACTTTTGTAACTGGTTAAAGTTAGAGCTTGCGCTAGAAACCATTGAGTAGCTGCTGCTGGCTGGAGCCCATGAAGATTTGTAGAATTTTAAACTTGTTGCTGTTATACCAGAAACTGTTAAAGTAGTATCAACTGCTGGATTAGCAAACTCTACTGTTAGTGAAGTTGCACTAGTGCTAACTGTTGTTCCAGTAGTAGTATAGGTTACTAGTGAACCGCCTGTTCCAGTAGTAAAACCAACAATTTTTGCTGGTGCATTAAAGAATTCTAATTTACTAGTTGGTGCAGTAAATCCATTAAATACAATTGTATCACCAATACTAGGGGCTGTTTGACTATTTGCAGTATCTAGTGTAATACCTGTCATTCCACTGATTACTAAACTACCAACAGTTGCTGTAACAGTAGAGCTAATATCAGTAAATGTATATGCAAAAGTTAAGCTTGAACCGTTTACTGTAATTGCAGATTCAATATTGTTAACACCCATTAGTGCGTTCCATAATACAGATTCTTCAGCATTAACAACTGAACCTGATTTTGAAGGGCGAACATAAGTACTCATTGAGAAGTCTACTGGCGCTAAGCTAGTATTAAAACTACGTTGTCCACGAGTAGGTGCTCCACCTGCTTCTGAAATTGTAACTGTGTCTTGGTTAGTGTTTTGTGAGAATGTAAATCCGTCAAGAACTTGAATTTCTTGCGTATTTGATGTGGTAAAACCACTTGCGTTAATTACACCTGTTGTTGAGCTTACGTTTGTAGTAAAGAATACTCTACTATTACGTACTAAATTTAATGCCATAATCTTTCCTTTTATGATTATAAGTATACTATATATACACTAACTAGATATTTATCTGTTGCGGTAATAAGTATTCTTGGGGTTACATAAGTGCATATTGCACTTGTATATTAATTTCACCGACTCCAAATGGCTGTAAAAGCCCTTCATCGGTAACAATAGAAGTTATTAAAATTTCTGTAGTTTTGTAATTGTTATCCTGATCGTATGTTAGTTGACGATTATCATGAATTACTTGCTCTACATCTTCTAATAAATTTTCTAATAATTGTTGAGCATTTTCACCTTTGCAGTAGACTTTTAGTGAAAGATTTAAAAATCCCCATGTAAAATCACCTGGTAAATAATCTCTGGTTTCCGAACCTGCTATTACATAAACGGCTGGGAAATCTTTTACTTCATCCCAGAATTTTAGGTAAGGATAAGCGTTATTAAATAAGTTAGTTAAATAAGGACTATTGCCATCTATTACTTTTAACTTTTCAGTTAATGCTTTTGTTATAGAATTTCTACGGCTCATACTAGTACAGTCCTCATACGATTAGCCACCTTTTCAGCAGCAATTTCTTTTATTGATTTAGATATTAACAGTTTAGGGTCTCTAGATCTAGGTATACTCTGTCTACCACCTTCTGAAAATGTTGCATATGGATTTTGCATATAACTATAAAATGCAGTTATCATCCCCTCACGACTTTCACTTAGTCTTTCAACTTTGGCACTTGCCGCTAGTCTACCTGTGCGATAGTTTAGTACATCAGTACTACCACCACTACCCATATTAGCACTAACTACATCCTGTAAATGACTGTCTAGAAGATTTTGTAGACTTACCAATGAAGTATTATTAACTTTAGGCGTTTCATTTTTTGGTTTATTTGCTTTTATTTGTGCCTTTAGTTTTTTAGCTTGTTGTATTAATTCTTTATTAGAATTAAGTTTTATTTTTATAGGTAACTCTTTATCTATAGATTTATTTATTTTACCCCTATAAACTTTTTTATCTGTCTTACCTGTGGCAATTATACTTGCTAAATTAGTTGCTAACAAATCAATAAAACTTGGTGAGCTTTTGCTATTTAGTAACATTTCACCAGTCGAACTCATATTAAATACTTTTTCTATTTCTTTTGAGTCAGGGGTAAAAACTTTTCTAAGTTCATCTATAACAGCTTTACTAGCTACCCCAGAAGATCTATTAGTAATACTATACTGCATTTCTACTAAATACTTATCTACTGATTTAGTATAGTCAACTCCATCTATTGTTTGATAAATTTTTGGAGATAAATTTGCAGATTTTAGATCTTCTTCTTCTAAGCGTTTAATATATTTATCTAATACACCTATTAAAGTATCTTTAATTTTTTTATCTAAATTGTTGGAACCCTTAATTTCATTCGCAAAACTTTTTGTTAAATTTGTTGCAACAGAAATTACGTGTCCTTTATCGTAGAATGTACCTACGGTAAAATTAGGCATTGAGTCAATTTTTTGCCACTCTCTATTGTATTCTTTTTTAGTTAGAGTAGGATCATTTTTTAATTCTTCTTTTAGCCTATCTTTATGCGCTTCAGTTTGTTTATATAGTTCAAAGTCTATTTCTTCGCTGGTAAATGCCCTATTTAATACATCTGTAATAGTATCAAAATTTATACCTTTATATAAAACCGCATTTTGACCATTTATTTTTTGAAATGAACCTTTAGCACCATCAATACCAGAATTATCAGCTAATTTTTGTAGCATTGCTTGTACATCTTCTTTATTTACAGAACCAGTAATACTTTTAAAAATATTTGATACATCTTTAGCAGTTATTAAAAAATCTGTTTTACTTGAAGATTGTTGAGAAATACGTAACTTATTTGCTGTTGTACTAATAATATTCTTTTCCAGGGCATTAAACCATGTTTTATAGGTATGATCTTGCAAAGCTGCACTAAATTCTAATACACTCATGGTTATCCGTAGTAAGCAGTATATAAATCTAATACACGTTTAATACCTGCTGGTAGGTTAGTTGTACTAACATACTCAATTTGCATAGTATTAGGGCTGATTGATTTTGAGCTATGTACAGCCGAATCATTTCGTAAATAGTAAGCTGTTAAGTCAAGTACTGCAAGCTTTAAATCTTCAGGTAGTTCTTGATAGCCTGCGTTGTAAGTTACACGAAAAGCATTAACTTTATTATAGTTAGTAAATATTGGCAATATAAATTCTACTGCATTTGTATCTGTATCTACCACATAATCTGTAAACTCTTCTAGTGTAGTATAAGTTTTACCATAGTTTTCAGAGAATTCAATTAAAGCTATTTGTGTTAGTGGTGTTTCGCTAAGTAAAATACGATTATTTACGCAACTTCTAACAGTTTCTATTTTGTAGTCTTCTAAATAATCTACAAAAGTTCTGCGACATATTTGTTTAACCAAAGAACTAATTTTTGGTATTATACTTTGTATAGCCGCATCTTGATTAGTACTATTTATTAAAGCGTAAGTTTTGTATTCCTGTAACGTTATTAAATCAGTTGCCATAGAATATCCTTTTTATCTTTTATAAAAGCACTTATAGTGCTCTTATAAAAAACAGGGAACCGAAGTTCCCTATTTTTATTCCTGATTAGGAAGTGTAACGTAGAACTGCAACACCTTGACCTAAGTTTGTGCTTAGTTGTGTGAAGCCCATACGTAGAGAGCTGACCATAACACGACGTTGTTCTGCGATCAAGTCTTGTGTGTCTAAACGTAGACCACGCTGATTACCAACAACGAAGTTAGGTGTATAAACTGCCATAGCAGCAATGTTAGTTAGACCACTTACACCTGCACTTGTAGCTGCTGATGAACTTACGATAGCTGGTAGTTCACCAGAAACTAGCACTGGACTATTACCAATCTGACCAATTTGACCAGTTAGTAATGTAGCTTGTGGACCAACTTGGTTCATAGTTTGGAACACTGTGTCGTCTAGCAAGTTGTAGTATACATCGTTGTTAACGAAATAAGTAACTTCTGCTGGATCTAAACCTAGAGTACCTAATGCTGCACGTAGTGCACGTAGTTTTTCAACTGTGACTTTAGTGGCAACTGCTTGGCTGGTAGCAGAAGTACTAGTGTAGTAGCTGGCTAGACCTTTTAGTGGGTCTTGACCTGAACCTGCACCAACGGCAATTGCTTTGTCGATTGAACGAGCAACTCTGCGAACCATTGCGTCTTTGACAAATGGAAGAATTAAAAGTAGTGAATCTTCTTCTTCTTCAAAGTTCAAGTATTCACGTGTAGCTAACTTATAAGCAGCTAATGTGACTTCTTTTAAAGCGTGAGTTTGTGTAGTACCGCTTGTGTAAGTGCTATCACCAAACTGGCTATTTTGAACCCAATCAGCATAACCTGCTTCTGGGTTTAATGGTAGCTTCATTACGTTAGTTTGCATAGCAATCTGACGGAATTGTGGGGCGATAACTAATTTACGGCGAATTTCACTTTCCATGTTCATAGAAACTTCTAGTTCCCATGTTGAGTTTGGTAAGTGATTACCTGGTGTAGAACCGCTGTACTTTTCTACTAGAGCTTGACCATACTTAGTGTCTGTAATAGACTTTTGTGTGATGTTTGATAACAAGAAAGCAGCTTCTTTTTCTTGATATGTTGGACCTGTTGTGGCATTGCCTTCAACAAATTGCATTTTGCTATTTTGAATACGAGCAATTTCAGCAGACTTCTCTTTTAGAGTAGCCTGTAGATCTGCTAGAACATTCTTGGATTCAGCGGCTTGTTCTTCAATACGCTTAGTAACTTCTGCTAATAGACGTTCTGTTCCGCTTTCGCCAACAGAGATTTGTGCTTGAACTGCAGCCTTGACTCTTTCTTCAAAGTCAGCATCTGCTTTTTGTTTAGCTGTTTCGGCTGCTTTTTCAGCGGCTTGAACTTCTAACATTTTTTGTGTAGCTTGATCAGCAGCTTTTGTAGCAGCTTCTGCAAGCATTTTTTGTAAGTCTTCTGGATTCATTTCCAATTCCTTTTTAGTTGTGCTCTTTGTGTTATTAAAAGATTCTAGCTCTTTAGCTGGGTTACTCTTAGGTACAAATTGCGATTTAAACTTCTTGTAATCATCAACGTTCTCAAACGCTTTAGATAGATCAAATATAGTATTTTGGTTAGCAGGTATAGATACTACCGAAATTTCGATAAGCTCTAGTTCCTTTATTAAAAATACCTCTGCAGCACTATTGTATTCTGCATCAATGATACGAAATGCAATACTAAACGCAGTTAAAACTTTGTCTTTAATTAAACCGTAACATTCTTCTGCAGCAGAAGAAATACGGGCTTTTACCCATAAACCTTTACTATCCACTCTGTAGTCAGTCATTCTTCCGATGGGATCATCGTGATCATGCTGTGCTAATATAATTGGATTTTTAAGGTAATTTTGAATTCCTTTTTCCCAAACAGATGCTGGTACAACGTCACCAGTTCTGTCCATATCTACGGTACTTGCGTAACCTTCGATAAAGACTGATTCAATTCCGCTATCTCCTGCAATGGGCAAAGATTTTTCGTCTACGGTAAAAGCACTATTAAAACGTAGTACTTTATTTTTCATGTAGGCCTCATTTCTTAATAAACGCTCTTCGCACCTGCATCAGCAGGCTTAGGAGGCGCTCCCCCTTGACTTGGATTCGCCGCAGAACCTGCAATATTTGCTGGTATTCTTAAGTCGTCGTTTCCTGGTTTTGCTTCATATCTTAATTCTGCTCGTGCTTCATTAGGACTAATAATTCCGCCATTTACTAAACTTACGTGGTAAGAGGCTATGTCTTTCATATCAGGCTGTAGTGCACTTACGGTTGCTGTAACTGGCTCAATATCATATCCAAAGTATCGCTCAATGGCGCTTGAGAACTTGCTTAAGATAGGTATAATTGTTTCTAAATAAAATAATCTTAGATTAGGTGAAATGTTTGCATTGTTACCGCCATCTAATAAGATTGGTGGCACACCTAATGATTTCAATATTTTTGCGTCGTGTGTTTTAATTGATGTGTCGAAATCCATTTCTTGAAATGAATCCGCTATGTTTGCTGCTGGTTTTAGTCCACTATCCAAGATCATTGGCTTTCGCGCACCGTTTTTAGGGCTGTATTTAGCACTCCAGTTTGCGATTGTGCGATCCTTGGCGACTTGGCTTAGTGTATTTTCCGAAGTTAAGATCAATCCTGCTACTGCTCCATTCTCAAAGAACTGTTCTTGGAATGTTTGCATTTTGTAGAGAATTTTGATATTTCTGTCTGCTGACTGCAAGCGACTAGATCCACGATAGATACTAATTGAGCTTAAGTCTTTGATGTGTATGATTTCTTCAGGCTTAAAAACCACTGTTACATTGTAGCGATAGTGTGCTACAAAAGTTTTTGAGTCTGTTTCGATTTGTACCTTGGCAGCAGGTAGGTGATACAAGTGTATACCATCATAATATAAAAATATATTGCCTTCTAGGATAAAATCGGTAAATATGTTATTGCGAAAGTCTTGTGCTGACTGATACGGATTAGGGGCATAGTTAAGTAACTGATTTAGCGTTTTTTGACGTACGCCATTAGCTACACCATCCATTTTTTTGTCTTTTACATCGTAGTCTAAGCTTGAACAAGCTGATACGATCATATTAACGCCGCGGTTTACTGTTTCTAGTTTTTCAAAAGCTTGATTATAAGTAATAGCACTATCGCTATTAATAAATAAACCTTGTTCTCTAGCAATCCAAACCTGCGCTGGATTTAACTTTTGTCTAACCCATGAGCCTACTTGATTGTACCAAGCCATGAGTGTCCTTTATAAGAATTTGCTGAACAGTCCCGCAGAGCTTGTTTCAGTAGTTCTGCCTTCTGCTTTAGCTTTTTGTTTTTCAATCCAGTTTTTCTGCCTGTCTTCGCTGCCAGGTGCAGGTGTTTTGCCATAAACTCCGTGTAGTGCTACATGGTGCCTGTTACATAGTGTGTAAACTAGGTCATATAGCTCAACCCGATGTTCTGCAATAAACTCGTCCCTGACTGCAAGAATTCCGTCGTCTGTGCTTATATCGTACTGCTTACGTTCAGCCCAACGGTTTAGGAGTAAGGTAATGGAGTGAAGATGATGCAGCTCTAAGTCTTCGGTAGTACCGCAAATATAGCAGTACTCTTGTTTTTGATAAGCTGCTTTTGCTTTGTCTCGAATCCACTTTACAGGAATACGATTGTTTGTGTTCTTTGCCATTGTTCTAAAAATTTTTTTCAATTAGCCATATTATATCACCACAGCAGTACCATGTCAACCTATAATTTTTTTGTGCACAAACTGCTGTGATCAAAAGCGCACACAGGCACAAATTGTGGAGTTAAATTGTGTATGTATACAGTGCGTACCTGAGCGCATCGGCCATGTGCGAGTACTTGTCGTGTAGTGGTTTTTCTGACTTTACAGTATCACGATTATCCCAACGGTATTGATCTAGCATAGCTAGTGTTTCCACACAGTGTGGTGAAACCACCAATCGCCCAGTTTCAATTAAAGTTTGCACATAGGCAATGCCAGGTAACACATCTTTTTTGGCTTTTACGGTTGCAATATCGTAAAGATAGGCCAAGTCGCTGGCAAATTGTGGTGCAGCCGAATCAATAAAAATAGACTCTATTTGCCACTTTTGAATAAACTCCTGAAATGCTTGTGCATGCAGGTCTGTGGTAGCCTCTGACTTCAAGTACTCATCAACCACATGAAAGCGATCATGGCTGGGCTGGTATACTAGTGCAATAAAAGCAGTAGGGTCACGATAACCAGGGTCACAGCCAGCTATAGCCTCATCACGATCAGCAGCCGCAAACTCCAAAATCTGCGTTGGTGGCATCTTGTAGATTTGACCCTCAAATGTATTAAATGAAGCCATGTACTCTTGCTCAAATTCTGCTTT
>Ga0114959_10001559_pt1 | contig 19868 bp, 18 predicted proteins | sample C_130625_EF_Meta_FD_87317 | JGI IMG/M metagenome (GOLD analysis project Ga0114959, IMG submission 87317) | Freshwater microbial communities from Lake Croche, Canada to study carbon cycling - C_130625_EF_MetaG | ecosystem: Environmental > Aquatic > Freshwater > Lake | place: Lake Croche, Canada... | reverse complement strand
CCGAAAACGGGTTCTACGGGTTCCCGGGCATCTTCTGATCGTCCTGCACCGGTAGCCAGTCGGTAGCTGGCGGTTCGCTGACCACCGACGCGATGGCGGGATAGGGTGCTGCCTCCGGTAGTGCCGCCTCAACCGTGCCGACATGCAGGGCCGACGAGCGCGCGTCGGCTTCCGCCTTAGCGACCGCTTCGGCGATATCCGGATCGGTCCGGGTGTTGAACCAGTCGGCCACTTCCTCGGAATCGTCCACGGGCTTGGGCGTGTCGATATCCGACGATGGCTGATACCGGAAAACCCCGTCGGCGCCCGGCGCCCCGAGCAGCCTCGTGAACCCCTCCAGTGCAGAACCGAAGTCGCTCGGGATCAGCCATACCTTGTTGGCCTCACCCTGGGCCATCTGCGGCAATGTCTGCAGGTATTGGTAAGCCAACATCTCAGGCGTAGGCCGGCCCGCCTTGATCGCGGCGAAGGTCTTCTCGATGGCCTTGGCCTCACCCTGAGCCTGCAGGTACTGCGCCGCCCGTTCACCCTGGGCCCGCAGAATCCGAGACTGCCGCTCCGCCTCAGCAGCGAGGATGGCAGCCTGCTTGGCGCCTTCGGCGGCCAGTATCTGCGCCTGCTTCTGTCCCTCGGCCTGTTTGATCGACGCCTCCCGGGTGCCCTCGGCGGTCAGAATCACCGCTCGCTTCTCCCGGTCGGCGCGCATCTGCTTTTCCATCGAATCCTGAATCGACGGTGGTGGATCAATACTGCGCAACTCCACCCGGGCGACCCGCAGTCCCCAGCGGCCGGTGGCCTCGTCGAGCACGCCGCGCAACTGCGCATTGATCTTGTCGCGGCTGGTCAGGGTTTGCTCCAAAGTCATGCCACCGACGACGTTGCGCAGCGTGGTGGTGGTCAGCTGCTCAACGCCGACGATGTAGTTGCTGATCTGATACACCGCCGCCTGCGGGCTCGTGACCTGGAAATAGACCACGGTATCGATGTTGACGGTGAGGTTGTCCTCGGTAATGACCGGCTGCGGCGGAAAGGACACCACCCGCTCGCGAAGGTCGACTCGGGCCCTAATCCGATCGATGAACGGGATAAGCAGGGTGAGTTGTCCGGACACCGTCTTGCTGTAGCGCCCGAGGCGCTCGATGACCGCCGCTTCGGCCTGCGGGATCAGCGCAACCGACTTGCCTACGACGATGACGGCGAAGATGACCAATACCGCCAACAACACCAGACCGGTGATGGCACCGTCCATGTCGGATCTCCTTACTCGGGGCTTGTCACGGGGCTTGACCTGTCATGGGGTCTTCCACACCACCGCTGTGGCGCCGTCGATGTGCATCACCGTCACCTGGTCGCCGGGCTGGTACACCTCATCATCCTGGTAGGGCCGGGCAGTCCAGATCTCCCCGTCCAGCTTGACCTGGCCGTCGTGGCGACTGACCGGTTCCAGTACGAGGGCCGGCTTGCCCTCCAGTGCCTTGACCGGATCCAGCAGGCCCGTGCCGCCGGCCATCCGGCGTCGCAATACCGGCCGCACCAGCAGCAGCAGCAGCAGCGAGACCACCAGGAAGACGGCTCCGTCGGCCCACAGCGGCAGGTCGAACAACCAACTGGATCCCGCCGCCGCCAGCGCACCGCCGCTGAGCATGAGCATCGACGTATCACCAGTCAGTGCCTCGGCGCCGGCTAGTCCGAGACCGGCAATCAGCCAGATCAGGGCCGCGGGCATAGTGCCACAATACGCGCAGATCGGCGGTGCGTCCGGTGCCGCTCAGCCGACCACCGAGCCACTACACTCACGTCCATCATGTGGTGTCCCAGTGTTTCGCTATCGGTGTGGGCCAACGCCTGGCTGGCCGGCCAGGCCGCGCCCGATGATGTTCTGGATGCATTAAGCGCTTGGGCGCCAACACATTCGGTCACCGCCTACGACGCTGTCGCGGCCGGACGGACCGGATTGCCGTGGCCGGACGTCAATGAGGCCGGTGCCATGTCCCTACTACAGACGGTGCGCACCGCCGCAGGCCGACGACGCGATGGAAGCTGGTCCACGGCCCCGGCTATCGGTCTCGCATTACCGGTGCCGGGCGACGTGCGAGGCCTGCCGGCCGGTACCCAATTCCAGCGTGACGCGTTGGATGCCGGGGAGGCGATCGTGGTTCGGGCGCCGGAGGGCGAATCCATCGGTTTGGTACCGGCGTTCGAATGCGATGCGGATGACGAGTCGGCGGTGCCGGAGATCGCCGTGCTGTCCTGGTCGGTGTACTCGCTGCCCACCGGCCCCGTGCCCGAGTACATCGACCTCGGAGATGCCGAGTACTCCCTGCGGTCGGCGGTTCGGTCGGCAGCCGAAGCACTGGGCAGCCTGCAGCCGCTGCCCGGATGTGCGGATCCGCGCGCCCTGGTCGAAGAAGTCCTGCAGGCAGGTAGCTACCATCGCATCCCCGACCATGCGCCGGACCGGGCACTGCGGGTGCTGGCCACTGCGGCCCACGTCGACGCGATCATCGCCGTCAGCACCGGGCCGGCTCCGATTGCCATGCCGAGCGCAGCCGACGAGCGGATCGCCGATACCGCGATGCGGCCACTTGCCGCAGTCGTTCGTGCGGCACGGACGGCAGCGGTCAGCGAGATCCTGCAGTCGGCCTGGGGCTAGCGGCGGCGGCTTTCGCGCTTGCCTCGCAGTCAGCGGTGCAAAACCGGCCGTTGACACTCGACCCGTAACCCGGAACCGGCTCGGGCCCAAGGACTCTCAAAGGCTCCCGATCTGAACGTTTCTCATCGAGGAGATCCAAGGCGAGTTGGGCGAAACGGGGTTGGGCATTGGGAGTCGTTGCTCTGGCAAGAGCGATACCTAGCGCGTCAGCCTGCTCGGCGAGTTCGCTGTCCAGATCCCAGATCACCTCGATGTGGTCGGCGACGAAACCGATCGGGCAGACGATGACCGCTTTGGTGCCGCGTTCGGCCAGAGCCGAAAGATGATCGGCCACATCGGGTTCCAGCCATGGAACCTGCGGCGGCCCTGATCGGGACTGCCACACCTGGTCGTATTCGCTAAACCCTGCCGCAGCCGCGACCAGACTCGACGAGTAGCCGACTTGGCGCGGATATAGATCCGGTCCGCACCGATCGGCCGCCCGCAGTGGGATCGAGTGCGCGGTGAAGACCAGGCGCGCTTGGTCGCGCAGATCTGCAGGCAGGCTCGCCGCAGCCTCGGCGATCCCGTCAGCGAACATCGCGATCAGCAGGGGATGATCGAAATACTGCCGGAGTTTGGTCAGTTCCGGCGCGCCGGCACCGACGGCATCTCGGGCACGAGCGATGTCCTCCTGGTACTGAGTGCATCCGGAGTAGCCGCCCCATGCCGAGGTGCTGAATACCGCTGCGCGGGTGATTCCGTCGGCCGCCATCGACGCGACCGTGTCCTCGATGAACGGGTGCCAGTTCCGATTGCCGAAGTAGACAGGCAGATCTTCACCTCGACCGGCGAGCTCGGCCTGGATCGCGGCGATCAGCGCACGATTAATCGCCGTGATCGGCGATACTCCGCCGAAGTGCAGATAATGCTCGGCGACGGACAGCAGGCGCTCCGGAGGTATCCCCCGCCCCCGGGTGACGTTCTCCAGGAACGGCATCACCTGCTCGGGACCTTCCGGCCCGCCGAAGGACAGCAGCAGCAGGGCGTCGAACGAGTGCGTCACAGCAGTTGGGTGCTAGCGCCGCCGTCGGCGTAGATGATCGTGCCGGTAGTGGCAGGCAGCCAATCGGAGAGCAGCGCGCAGACGGTCTTCGCCACTGCCGTGGGGTCTTTCATATTCCAGCCCAGCGGAGAACGCTGATCCCAGCCTTCCTCAAGCAGCTTGATCTGATCCCCGGCCTCGTCACCCAGTGCGCCGCCGACGATCGCGCTCATGGCCAGCGTCCGAATGGGCCCGGCCGCAACCAGATTGGAGCGAACACCGTATGCGCCGGCCTCTCGTGCGACGAACCGGTTGACCGATTCCAGGGCGCTCTTAGCCACCGTCATCCAGTTGTAGGCCGGCATCGCGCGAGTGGGATCGAAATCCATCCCGACGATGCCACCACCGGCGTTCATGATCGGCAGGGTGGCTTTGGCCAGCGAGGCGTACGAGTACGCCGAAATGTGAATTCCCTTGGCGACGTCCTCAAACGGTGCGTCGAAGAACGGGTTGATACCCATCCCGGTCTGCGGCATGAAGCCGATGGAGTGGACCACCCCGTCGAGTTTGTTGCCGACGCCGATCACCTCTGTGACCCGGTCTGCGAGACTCGCGAGGTGCTCCTCGTTCTGGACGTCGAGTTCCAGCAGGGGTGCCGGAGTCGGCAAACGGTCGATGATCCGCTTGATCAGATTCATCCGGGCGAATCCGGTGCAGACGATCTCCGCACCCGCCTCCTGCGCGACCCGGGCGATGTGGAATGCGATCGATGAATCGGTGATGATCCCCGTGACGAGGATGCGCTTGCCTTCGAGAAGCCCTGCCATATCAGTCCTGTTCTCTTCGTGGTCCACCATCAGTCGCGCGGTGTTGATAGCGGGCCGCTATCAGTGCCCCATCCCCATGCCGCCGTCGACCGGAATCACCGCACCGGAGATGTAACTCGCATCCTCCGAAGCTAGGAAGCTCACGACGCCGGCAACCTCCTCGGCGGTGCCGACCCGCTTGGCCGGAATGAACTCCAGTGCACCCTGCTGAATCCGCTCATCAAGCGACCGGGTCATCTCGGTGTCGATATAGCCCGGCGCGACGACGTTGGCCGTGACGCCGGCCTTGGACAATTCTCTTGCGATCGAACGGGCCATGCCGATCAGACCCGCCTTGGAGGCTGCGTAGTTGGCCTGATTGCCGATGCCCCAGCTTCCGGAGACCGAACCGATGAAGATCATCCGGCCGAACCGCTTGCGCTGCATGCTGCGCGATGCTCGTTGCGCCATCCGGAACGCTCCGGTGAGGTTCGCGTCGATGACGTTCTCAAACTTCTCCACCGTCATCCGCATCAGAAATGCATCGGCGGCGATCCCAGCATTGGACACCAACACCTCTACTGAGCCCTGGTGCTCCTCGACCTCGGTGAAGGCTCGATCAACGGCGGCGGTGTCGGTGACATCGCATGCAACGCCGAACAACCCCTCGGGCGCTCCGGATCCGCGATGTGTCACCGCCACCTTGTGGCCGTCGGCGGCCAGTCGCTGCGCGATCGCCAGGCCGATCCCGCGGTTTCCACCGGTGACGAGAACTGAGCGGGAGACGAATGCAGGTTTGCCGGTCTCAGTCATGCCCGTCAACTTAGTGCCTCACCGGTCGGTACCCGCAAGCAGGCTCGCGGTGGCGAGTAAACGAAATCAGCCAGGCAACCGGCGGTTGAGGAGCACTGCCGCCAGGGCCGATAGCGCCAACAGCAATGTGCCCAGCCGCAGCCAACCGACACTGGCGTCGCCCTTGACTGTCTCGTAGCCGATCTGGTCCTGCAATGAGTTGAAGACCTCTTTGAGCTGTTCCAGAGTCGAGGCGCTGTAGTGGGTGCCATCGGAGAGTTCGGCGATCTTCTTGAGCATCGCCTCGTCAACGGGTACCGGTTGACGTTGGTCGTTGATCTCAACGTATCCGTACGGCGTACCGAATGACACCGTGGAGATCGGCACGCCCTGATCCTTTGCCGTCCGGGCTGCGGTGTAGGCGCCCTTCGGGTTGTCCGGGTTGGACGGCACCGTCTCCTTACCGTCGGACATCAGCACGATTCGTCCCGGGGGCGGTCCGTCGCCACCACCGATGACGGCTCCCACGGTTGCGATCGCCTGCAGCGAGGTGAAGATCGCCTCGCCGGTGGCGGTGCGATCGGCCAGCTGCAGTTTGTCTATGGCGATCTTGGTGGGCTCGCGATTTGCCGTCGGCGACACCAACACCGTCGCGGTACCGGCGTAGGCGATCAGACCGAGATTGATACCGGGGGTCAGTTGGTCGGCGAACTGCTTGGCCGCGGCCTGGGCTGCCGCCAGCCGGCTCGGCTCGACGTCGGTGGCGCGCATCGACTGCGATACGTCGATCACCAACATCACCACCGCACGGTTACGGGGGGTGCGCACGTCGTTCTGCGGTCCGGCCATCGCGATGGTCAGCAACACCAGTGAACAGATCAGCAGAATGGCGGACAGGTGGCGCCAGCGGTTGGGGCGTTTGGGCGCAACGCTTTCCAGCAGTTCCATATTCGCAAACCGGAGGATGCGCTTTTGGCGGGCCAGTTGGGCGATGACGTACAGCGCCACCAGACCGGCGACAAACGCAAGAAACACGAAGAACCACGGGTGCGCGAAATCAGTCAGCGACATCGGCCCGAAGAACGGCAGGTTCATCCGCGATTCCCACTCACTGGCTGCCCGCCAGCGCTCCGCGACGTCGCGAGGCGACGAAACGGACGATATCGGCGATCCAGTCTCGGTCGGTGCGCAGCGTCATCAGCGGTGCGCCGCAGCGGCGCAGTGTCCGGGCCACCTCGGCGCGGTGAGAGGTGGCGGCCCGGGCGAAGTCGGCACGCAGTTGCGCGTCGATGGTGAACTCACGTGTGACGCCGGACTCGGGGTCCTGCAGAATCACGTCGCCGACGTCAGGCAACTCCACATCGCGGGGATCGATAACCTCAATACCGAGCACCTCGTGGCGGGCTGATATCGCCCGCAACGGGCGCATCCAGGTAATCGGGCCGAGGAAGTCGCTGATGATGACGGCCATACCGCGGCGGCGTTCCGGCCGCCGCAGGGCGTCGATGGCGGCGGACAGATCCCCTCGGACCCCCAGTGACGCGCGCGGCGAGGTGGCGATGGCCCGCAGCAGCGTTTGCTCATGCTGACGGCCGGAACGGGCCGGAACCCGAATCACCTTCTCCCCGTTGGCGATCACCGCTCCGATGCGGTTACCGCCACCGCTGTTGAGGTAGGTGATTGCGGCGGCCGCCGCGACGGCGAGATCACGCTTCTCACAGCCGGTGGTGCCGAAATCAAGGCTGGCAGACATGTCCACCACAATCCAGGTTTCCAACTCACGGTCGGCGATCATCTGCCGCACGTGCGGGTGGGTGGTGCGGGCGGTCACCGACCAGTCCATCCGCCGGACGTCATCTCCGGGTTGGTAGAGGCGCGACTCACCGGGTTCCGATCCGGGTCCCGGGATCAGACCGAGATGGTTGCCCTGCAGCACCCCGTCCAGCTTGCGCTTGACCGTGAGTTCGAGCGTTCGCAGTGCGGCCGAAAGCCTCGCATCATCGATCTCACCGCGCTGGAAGGAAGGCGGGTGGACCGCCTGCGGCTGACCAGCCGCGTCAGCGGCGGGAGTGGACTCGCTCACCGACCGTTGGCGCCTGCCGCGGCGGGTGCCGCAGGTGGCACGGGGGGAACCTGCGGCTGGGCGACGTTATGTCCCTGCTGCGGAACAGCATTCACCTGGGGCAGTCCGACGGTCTGCAGAATCCGGGCGATCACGGTCTCCGCTTTCACATCATCGGCCAGCGCATCGTAGGTGAGCACCAGGCGGTGCCGCAGCACGTCGGGAATCACCTCGATCACATCCTGCGGAACGACATAGTCGCGGCCGCGAACCAACGCCAGAGCACGAGCGGCCGCGATGATTCCCAGCGACGCGCGCGGGGAGGCTCCGAAGGCGATCCAAGACTTCACATCACCCATGCCGAACTGCTCGGGACGGCGGGTGGCCGTCACCACCCGGACGACATAGTCGACCAGCGCGTGGTGCACAAAATTGTTTGCCGCGACATCTTGGAGTCGCTGCAGATCACCGGTGTCGAGGATCTGCTTGGGTTCCGGCGGGTTGACGCCCATCCGGTAGATGATCTCGCGCTCCTCCTCCGGTGACGGATAGTCCACGTTGATCTTGAACAGGAAGCGGTCGCGTTGGGCCTCAGGTAGCGGGTAGACGCCCTCGTTCTCGATGGGGTTCTGAGTTGCCATCACCAGGAACGGTTTGGGCAGCGGGTAATCGCGGCCACCGATCGAGATCTTGCGCTCAGCCATCACCTCGAGCAGAGCCGACTGGACCTTGGCCGGCGCGCGGTTGATCTCGTCGGCGAGCAGGAAGTTACACATCACCGGGCCGAATTCGATGTCGAACTCCTCGCGGCCCTGCCGATAGATCCGGGTACCGATGATGTCGGTGGGCACCAGGTCCGGGGTGAACTGGATGCGGGCGAAGGTTCCGCCGACCACTTTGGCGAAGGTCTCCACGGCCAGCGTCTTGGCGACACCCGGGACACCCTCGAGCAGAACGTGACCCTTGGCCAGCAGCCCCACCAGGATGCGCTCGACAAGTTGATCCTGGCCGACGATGATCCGCTTGACCTCGAAGATCGCCCGCTCCAGGGTTTGCACCTCACTGGTCAACGCGCCACCCCCGGCCGGCGATGACGCAGATCCGCTCGGTCCGCCGTAGCCGGCGGGGATCGCGGGCGAGCCACCTGGTGACGTCATGGACTTCCTCCACAGCTGTTGGTTGGCACATGAGCGCGTGCCCACATTCGTCCGGGCAGCACCGTGCCCTGGAGACAACTATTCCAGGCGTTGGGGAATCCGTCGATGCGGGTCATGCGCAGGCGCGTCGGAACCTCGGATTGGTCAGGTCTCGATGATGCGGGTCAGGTAGGGGGTCATACCTGCGGTGCGGACCGGGCTCACGGTCACCTGACCGGCCGCTGAGGACGCCTCCATCATTTGCCCGTTACCCAGGTAGAGGGTCACGTGCTGGGAGCCCTCGGGGCCGTAGAAGATCAGATCGCCGCGCTTTGCCTGGGACGGCGCGATATGGCGACCGGCGTTGTACTGGTCACCCGAGTACTTGGGAATCTGGATCCCCACGCCGGCGAATGCGTACCGGGTGAACCCGGAGCAGTCGTAGCCAACCTTTCCGGCGTCCTGGTCCACACCTGTGCTCGGACCGTTGATCGCGCCGCCACCCCAGGAGTAGGGCACCCCGCGCTGGGATGCGCCGCGACGGATCACGTACTCGATGGCCTGCGGGCCGTTGACCCGACCGCCCGGCAGTGCCGCCGGACTACCGCCGATACCAAGACCGGCCAGGAATTTGCGGCCGAGGTCCATCGTCGACTGCGCCGCCTGCTGGGTGAATGCCAGCGATGCCTGCGCGACCGCGACAGGATCACCGGGCGCCCCGGCACTGAGCAACTTGGGCAGGGTGGGATCCCACGATTCCTCAGCGGCCGCAGGAGCGGCGAATCCGAGCCCAAGCCCGATCGTTGCGACGATCGCAACCACCATTCGGACTATTCGAGAAACGTTGCCACGCAACAGAATCACGGCATCACCATTCGACGTAGCGGACGACGAACGGGGTCATGCCGCTGGTCCGGACCGGTGCAATACGGACCGTCGCCCCGGTGTAGGGCGCCTCGATCATCTGTCCGTTACCGAGGTAGAGCGTCACGTGCTGACTACCGCCCGGGCCGTAGAAGATGACGTCCCCGCGCCGCATCTGGGCCGACGGGATCTGACGGCCCGCGGTGTACTGCGAACCCGAGTAGTGCGGCAACTTGATACCTGCACCGGCGAAGGCGTAGAGGATCAGGCCCGAGCAGTCGAAGCCAACCGTGCCGGCGCCCTCGTCGATACCGCGACTCGGTCCCGCCGCGGTACCGCCGCCCCACGAGTAGGGCACCCCGAGCTGCGACTGGGCCCGTTTGATGACGTACTCGATCGCCTGGTTGCCGTACACCATCGGGATGCCGCCGCCGTTGGTGATGCCGGTGTCGGTGGGTTTGAGGATGCCCAACTGCTGCAGGAACTTCTGCCCAAGCTGCTTGGTGACCTGGTAGGAGTTCTGGGCGATCTTCAGTAACGCGTTGATGATCTGGATGGGGTCGCCGGACAGGAACGCCGAGGGCACCATCGGCAACGTCAGATCCCACTCGGAGAGCTTGCCGTAGGGCGGCACCTTGGTCCCCGCAGCAGTACCTGACGCGGCCGCGGAGGGATCCCAGCGGTCCCCGTCGACGGGTGCGGCCGCCTGCGGCACGGATGACGCGATAGCGGACTGTTCCAGCGCGGCGGCCGGTACCGACGCCGGGGCCGACCAGGCCCGAGCGGCGTCGAGTTTCTGCTGTGCAACTTTGCGCTCGGCGGCCAGCCGGTCAATCTCAGTCTGCTGCTGACGGAAGGTTGCCTGCGCCTTGGTCAGCGCCGCCACCGCGGCATCCTGGCTGCCCTGGGCATCGGCGACCGCCTGGTCGGCGGCCTGCTTGGCCATCCGTGCCGCGGCATCGGTGTTGACGACTTCGGTACGGGCCCGCCGAAGTCCGGCCATCACCTGCTGGGAACTCAGGGCCAGCGTCTGGCCGGCGGTCGCCGACGAGATGATCTCGTCGGGTGTCCGGGCCATCACCAACGACGCCGACGGTCCGTTGATGTAACTGGCCGCGGCAAAGGTGTCGAATCGCTTCTGCGCGTCGACGATGGCCGCCGTGGCGTCCTGTACCGCCTGTCGGCTGGCATCCACCTGCTGCTGCGCGGCGGCAGCCGCGTCCCGGGCATCCTGGACCGCCACGATCGCCTTGTTGACGCTCTCCTGCTCGGTCTGAACCGCCGCACCGATGTCCTGGAGGCGTTGGTTGGCCTCGGCGACATCGGCGACCAAGGCGGCCAGACCGGCGGCCGGTGCCGCAGGCTCGGCCTGCGCCAGTCCGGGCACCGATAGTGCCATCGCGATGGTGAGGGTCAGTGGGCAGACCGCACGGGTCGCCCGAACGCGGGAACCGCGAGAGGTTGATCTCATTGGACTCTGACTCCTCATTTGCTCCGGACAGTCCCGCCAGTCACTCATGTCACACGAGTCACTTCAATAACAATGGTGACAGTTGCACCGTACGTCACAATTGTCGCAGGGGAAACCAGAGGCAAGAATTACAAGTTTGTCATTCGAATTATGTGACCTAACGGTGATCTTATGGAGCTGCCATAAAGGGCCGTTTTCCCTTGTCGGACTAGGTTTTTGGCGCCGCGCCGTGTTTCGCCCAACGGTGCAGAACTCGGGCCACTATTGCGGCCACGGATACACCGATTACAAGCGTCACCGTTAATGCTGTCCAGGAGAAATCCGGGGTGTTCAACTGATCGACGAAATTCTGTGCGCCCTGCACCGGATTCGGCGCAGTCTTGACCACATCCTGACCAGCCTCGAGCAGCACCCGGTCGTAACTCGTGCTGTAGGAGCCGGCCCAGCCCGGGCTGATCACCAGCACCGTGGAACCGGGGTGGGCCTTGCCGACCTCGGTGGCGATATCGCGCAGCGGGGTGTCCAGAATCGGGCTCTTCTCCATGACGACGACCTTGAGGTCCACCCCGCGATCCTTGGCGCCGGCGATTACCTTCTGCAGACCGCCGATGTCCGCGGCCGGGGCGGCCACACCGTCCGCGGCGACATCGGTCATCACCTTCGCCATGCAGTCGTCAACGGGCGTGGAGGAGACCAGTCCGACGGCACTACACACCTCCGCCGGGATGTAGGTGGGCGGGTGCAGGGTGGTCACGGCCCAGACGGTACCGCGGACGTCTTTGCGGTGTCAGCACACGCGCCGATGCAGCCCCCACTGAACTCGGAGCCGGCGCCGGGGTATCAGCGGATCCGCCGCGAGGCAGCACAATCGCGGCCGTTAGGATTCGCCCTGCCCGCCAATGACAGCCCGTTGACGGGAACACCAGACGCGGGAGTTGATGTGAGCAGCGCTTCGTTGAATCCGTCCTTGAACTCATTCCATGCTCGCGACACCCTGACCGTCGGGGACCGCAGTTACGAGATCTATCGCCTCGATGCGGTACCCGGAACCGAGAAACTGCCCTACAGCCTCAAAGTGCTCGCCGAGAACCTGCTGCGGACCGAGGACGGCGCGAACATCACCGCCGACCACATCCGCGCCATCGCCGAGTGGGATCCCTCGGCAGAGCCGAGCATCGAGATCCAGTTCACCCCGGCCCGCGTCCTGATGCAGGACTTCACCGGCGTGCCCTGCATCGTCGACCTGGCCACCATGCGTGAGGCCGTCACCGCTCTCGGCGGCGACCCGGACAAGGTAAACCCGCTCTCCCCCGCCGAGATGGTCATCGACCACTCGGTGATCCTGGATTTCTTCGGCAACGCCGGCGCCTTCGAGCGCAATGTCGAACTCGAATATCAGCGCAATGGCGAGCGCTACCAGTTCCTGCGCTGGGGCCAGGGAGCGTTCGCCGACTTCAAGGTGGTGCCGCCCGGTACCGGCATCGTCCACCAGGTCAACATCGAGTTTCTAGCGCGCGTGGTGATGGAACGCAACGGCGTCGCATACCCCGACACCTGCGTCGGCACCGACAGCCACACCACCATGGAGAACGGCCTGGGTGTGCTGGGCTGGGGTGTGGGCGGTATCGAGGCCGAGGCGGCCATGCTGGGCCAACCGGTGTCGATGCTGATCCCCCGCGTCGTCGGTTTCAAGCTGACCGGCGAGATCAAGCCGGGCGTAACCGCAACCGATGTCGTGCTGACCGTCACCGACATGTTGCGCAAGCACGGTGTGGTCGGCAAGTTCGTCGAATTCTACGGCAGGGGTGTGGCTGAGGTGCCGCTGGCCAACCGCGCCACGCTGGGCAATATGAGCCCCGAATTCGGTTCCACCGCAGCGATGTTCCCGATTGATTCCGAGACCATCAAGTATCTGCGGCTGACCGGACGCAGCGACGAACAACTCGCTCTGGTGGAGGCCTACGCCAAGACCCAGGGCATGTGGCACGACCCCGACCATGAGCCGACGTTCTCCGAATACCTCGAACTGGATCTCTCCACGGTGGTGCCCTCAATCGCCGGCCCGAAGCGTCCGCAGGACCGAATTGAACTCACCGACGCCAAGAACGCCTTCCGCAAGGACATCTATAACTACGTCGAGGAGAACCACCCCGCGCCGGAGACCAAACTCGACGAGACCGACGAGGAATCCTTCCCGGCCAGCGATCCGGCAGCACTGTCATTCGCCGATGACGGCGCAGTCGATGCCCGGCCATCGGCAGCCGGCGGTGCGCATGGGAGGCCGAGTAAGCCGGTGCTCGTGCGCTCGGCCGAGCAGGGCGAGTTCGTCCTCGACCATGGCGCGGTTGTGGTCACCGGCATCACCTCCTGCACCAACACCTCCAACCCATCGGTGATGCTCGGCGCGGCTCTGCTCGCCAAAAAAGCCGTCGAGAAGGGGCTGACCACCAAGCCGTGGGTCAAGACAAATATGGCGCCCGGATCACAGGTCGTCACCGATTACTACAACAAGGCCGGTCTCTGGCCCTACCTGGAGAAGCTCGGCTACTACCTGGGCGGTTATGGGTGCACCACCTGCATCGGTAACACCGGGCCGCTGGCCCCGGAGATCTCAAAGGCGATCAACGACAACGACTTATCGGTAACTGCAGTGCTGTCGGGTAACCGCAACTTCGAGGGACGCATCTCCCCCGACGTCAAGATGAACTATCTGGCCTCCCCGCCACTGGTGATCGCCTACGGCATCGCCGGCACCATGGACTTCGATTTCGAGTCCGATCCGCTGGGCACCGACACCGCGGGCAACGACGTGTTCTTGAAGGACATCTGGCCGTCGCAGCAGGAAATCGACGACACCATCGCCGCCTCGATCAACCGTGAGATGTTCACCAGCAGCTACGCCGATGTGTTCAAGGGCGATGAGCGCTGGCGGAACCTGCCCACGCCGTCGGGTAACACCTTCGCCTGGGATCCCAAGTCGACGTACGTGCGCAAGCCACCGTATTTCGACGGCATGCCGGCTAATCCAGTACCGGTCAAAGACATCACGGGCGCCAGAGTGCTTGCGCTGCTGGGCGATTCGGTAACCACCGATCACATCTCACCAGCTGGCAATATCAAAAAGGGCACCCCGGCGGCCCAGTACCTCGAAGCCAATGGTGTCAAACAGGCTGACTTCAATTCACTGGGTTCGCGGCGCGGCAACCACGAGGTGATGATCCGCGGAACCTTCGCCAATATCCGGCTCAGCAACCAGGTGCTCGCAGGTTTAGGAGAAGTTCCATCCGGTGGCTACACCCGTGACTTCACCAGGGACGGCGGCCCGCAGGCGTTCATCTATGACGCCGCGCAGAATTATGCCGCGCAGAACATTCCCCTGGTCGTCCTCGGCGGCAAGGAGTACGGCTCCGGGTCGTCGCGCGACTGGGCAGCCAAGGGCACCAGCCTTCTGGGTGTGCGCGCGGTGATCACCGAGTCATTCGAGCGCATCCACCGCTCGAATCTCATCGGCATGGGCGTGATCCCGCTGCAGTTCCCGCCGGGGGAATCGGCGAAGTCGCTGAAATTGGACGGCACCGAGATGTTCGATATCACCGGTATCGAGGATCTCAACAGGGGCAAGACCCCGAAGACGGTTCACGTCACGGCCACCAAGGCCGACGGGTCCGCGGTCCAGTTCGATGCGGTGGTTCGCATCGACACCCCCGGCGAGGCCGACTACTACCGCAATGGCGGCATCCTGCAGTACGTGCTGCGCAACATGTTGCGGGACACCACGAGCTAACCGAATACAGCGCTAAGCGAATACAGCGAGCTAAGCGAGTTCGATCAGGCTCGAGTATTCGTCGGACCAGTGGTCCTCGGTGCCGTCCGGTAGAAGCACCACGCGCTGCGGGTCGAGTGCCTCGGCGGCGCCCGGATCGTGCGTCACCAGCACCACCGCACCCAGGTAGCTGCGCAGCGCGTCGAGCACCTGTTCACGCGATGCCGGGTCGAGGTTGTTGGTGGGTTCATCCAGCAGCAGCACGTTGGCAGTGGAGGCCACCAGTCCGGCCAGAGCCAGGCGGGTCTTCTCGCCGCCGGACAGCGTTCCGGCCGCCTGATCAAGTTGGGGCCCGGTGAACATGAACGCGCCGAGCAGTCCGCGCAGATCCTGTTCGCCGGTGTCGGGTGCGGCGTGGCGGATGTTCTCCCACACCGTGGCGTGGTCATCGAGGGTGTCGTGCTCTTGCGCGAAGTAGCCGACCTTCATCCCGTGGCCGGGTTCGACCGCGCCGGCGTCGGGTTTCTCGACTCCGGCGAGCACGCGCAGCAGTGTGGTCTTGCCCGCACCGTTGAGCCCAAGCACGACCACCCGCGAACCCCGGTCGATGGCCAGATCGACGCCGGTGAACACCTCAAGCGATCCGTAGGTCTTGGTCAGACCTTTCGCCACCATCGGCGTCTTGCCGCACGGTGCGGGGTTCGGGAAACGGATCTTCGCGACCTTGTCAGCCACCCGTTCGTCATCGAGGGCCGACATCATTCGCTCGGCTCTGCGCAACATATTTTGTGCCGCAACGGCTTTGGTTGCTTTTGCCCCCATCTTGGCCGCCTGTGTGCGCAATGCCGATGCCTTCTTCTCGGCATTGGCGCGCTCCCGGCGCCGGCGCTGCTCATCGGTGGCACGTGCGTCGAGATACTTCTGCCAACCCATGTTGTAGACGTCGGCTTCGCCGCGGACGGCATCGAGGAACCACACCCGGTTGACCACCTCGGCGAGCAGACCCACATCGTGGCTGATGATGACCAGTCCCCCGCTGTAGGACTTCAGGAAGTCGCGCAGCCAGGTGATGGAGTCTGCATCGAGATGGTTGGTCGGCTCGTCGAGCAACAGTGTGGTTGCCGTACCTGCCCCACTCTCACTGGCGGCGAACAGAATTCGGGACAGTTCCACCCGGCGGCGCTGACCACCGGAGAGCGTACGCAAGGGTTGGGTGAGAACGCGTTCGGCCAAACCAAGACTTGCGCAGATCCGGCCCGCTTCGCTTTCAGCCGCGTACCCGCCGAGGGCGGAGAAGCGCTCCTCAAGTTGGCCGTAACGACGGATCGCCCTATCGCGTTCGGCCTCGTCGACCACCTCGGCCATCAGCACCTGTTGCTTCTCCAGATCCGCGATCAGGGTGTCCAACCCGCGGGCTGACAGCACTCGGTCGCGGGCCAGCACGTCGAGGTCACCCTCGCGTGGATCCTGCGGCAGGTAACCGACCTCGCCGCTGCGCACCACGGTGCCGGCGTAGGGCTCACCCGAGCCGGCGAGAATCCGCATCGTCGTGGTCTTGCCGGCGCCGTTGCGGCCAACCAGACCGATCCGGTCGCCGGGCTGGACCCGCAGCATCGGCCCTTCGGCGAGCAGTAGGGTGCGTGCGCCAGCCCGGACCTCAAGGTCCGTTGCGGTGATCATTGGCGCCGCTCCTACTTGTCGTCGGTGAAGACCGGGGCTCGCTGCTGCACGCGCGCGGCGACCGCCTCCTCGAAGTTGGCGGTAAGCAGGCGCACATAGAGCTGCCCAAGGCCCTCGGCCTGCATATGTCCCTCCAGAGTACCGGCGTCCAGCCCGGTCCACAGCGTGCGCTTGGTCAGCTCGGTACCGGGCCGCGAGAACCCGGCGATCCGCTCGGCGATCTCAAAGCAGGTCTCCAGTAGGTCCGCGGCCGGCACCTGGCGCGATACCAGGCCGATCCGTTCGGCCTCGGCTGCGTCGACATCGCGGCCGGTGAGCATGATCTCGAAGGCCCGCGACGAGCCGATCGCCCGCGGCAACAGGTAGCTCAATCCCAGCTCACTGGCGGTCAGTCCGTTGTTGATCCCGGCGGCCCGGAAGTAGGCGTCGGCCGCGGCCACCCGGATATCGGCGGCCAGTGCCAGGCACAGGCCACCGCCGATCGCCGCGCCGTTGACGGCGGCGATGATCGGCTGATGCAGACGGCGCATGGCCAGGATCACGTCGTCGAGGATCTCCATGGACCGCAGCGCGTATGTCGGGCGGGTCAGCCCCTCGACGTGCGGTACCGACCCGGCCGACTTGTGGTCGGCACCGGAGGAGAACCCGCGGCCGGATCCGGTCAACACCACCACCCGCACGTCGTTGTCGTGAGTCAGGTCGGCCAGTACGTCCCGAAGCGGCACCATGACGTCGAATGCCATGGAGTTCATCCGCTCCGGGCGGTTCAGGGTGACCAGGGCGATATGGGGCCGGGGACGGTCGACGAGAACGAAGCCTGAGTCACGTTTCACCAGTGCACGTTATCGCGTGCACTGGCAGAGGTGTCAGAGGTCGGTGACCGGTGGCGCTTCGGCGGCCGCAGCGTCGAGGTCGAAGTCGCGGATCTGCGTGATGAGTTCCTCCAGTGCGGCCGGCGGCAGCGCGCCGGACTGGCTGAACACCAGATGGCCCTTCTTGAACGCCATCAGCGTCGGGATGGCCCGAATCTCCGCGGCGGCGGCAAGCTGTTCCTGCGCCTCGGTGTCGACCTTGCCGAAGACGATGTCGGGGTGTTTATCCGATGACGCGGTGAAGGTAGGCGCGAAGGCCCGGCAGGGGCCGCACCAGGAGGCCCAGAAGTCGACCAGCACGATGTCGTTGCCGGAGACGGTGTCGTTGAAGTTCTCTGCGGTCAGGTCTTGGGTAGCCACGTGGGGTGCAACGCCCATGCTCCGTGATTGTGTTCCCGGACGATCAAAGTCACCCTCGATCGGGGCCTCAGCAGGCGTTATTGACGAAGCAGTCCAGCAGAATTTTGGTGACTCCGTAACCGGGGGCCTGGGTCTTCTTGATGGTTTGCGTTGGCGGAATCACGACTCCCGGGAAGGCCTGCTCGAGGACGCGGGTCCCGGACCGGAAGCCGTACCGGGACCACGCGATGTCCTGCACCGCGTTGTCCTGCATGGCCGGGATGAGCTTCTTACCGGCCTCGGTCAGGCTCAGGATCGGATGGTCGTTGAAGATCGTGGGCTCGGGGTACAGCGTCACGATCCCGGCCGGAAAGACCCCGTTGTTGCGGGTGGTGACCCACTGCAACAGCTGGCTCTCGTAGCCGGCCAGTAGACCGCCCGTCTGCTGGATCACCCACTGCTCGAATGCGCTGTCAGAACCGGTGCGCATCAGGCCCTGGGCATCGATCAACGCTTTGACCTTGGCCAGCGACGCGCCGGTCTGGGCGACGCTGGCCGGCTGGTAGGGGTTGCCGGACGCGATGGTCGCCAGCTCCAGTTGAGCGAGCGTCATCCCGGAGTTCGACGTGGCCGGGTCGCTGCTGTTGATCAGGACGGGTCCGGCCGGCAAGGTGACGCCAAGATCCGCCCAGTTCTTTCCGGGCAGCAGGTACTCCTCCAGCAATCTCCGAAAGTCGACGATGAAATAGTTGCCGTCCCGCAGGGCGACGATGCCGGCCCTCTGCAGACCTTCCACGGCCTCTTTGTTGGCGTACAACACTTCCGGCGACTCCAGGACGGATGCCGCTTCATAATTATTGCCGAAGACTGCGCTATTGCCTGAACCCTCGAAGACGGCCTGCGCGCTCGCCGAGGATGGCCACAGGCAGTCGACCTTGCTCGCCTTGAGCTCATCGGGTGGGATCTGGACCTGCTTGTAGGACCCCTTCGGAATGAAGTTGACCTCGACGCCGTAGGAGTCGGCGAGAATCCTTTTGATGTCCGGGTCGTTGATCATTTCTTCTTTTTCGGACCCGCCGTAGCAGGTGATCCGTGTGGCGCCGCCGCTCGCGAGGCCGCCGTCGCCGGAGCGTTTGGAGAACATGATCACCGCCACAGCCGCAGTCAACGCGACGACGATGCCAACGATGCCGACGTAGAACAGGCTCTTCGACTTTTTCATCCGTGCCCGTTCACGAGAGTTCCGGCGGCGGGTTCATGTTCAGCGCGGTGAGCGCATTGATGTAGTCGTCCATCTGCCGGGCCGAGAGCTCCCTATCGGGTTGCGAGGTGAACTCCGCGATCCGCCGCAGTTCCTGCTGCCCGAGTCGGATGTATTCCGGGTCGCCGCCGTGCTGGACCTGGGTATACGACTCCAGCGTGCTCTGGACGCCTGCGAGATAGGACAGACTTCGCTGCGCCAGTGGCAGGCCGACACGAATGTCACGGTGACGGATCAACTCAATCATTCGCGGCACCCCGTCGCAGCCGGCCTGTAGCGCGGCCGCCGTGGGCCGGTCGGTGACCCGGTGGCCCAGTGCGCGGATCGCGGTGGTGGTCGCGCTGATCTGACGGATGGTCTCGTCGAGATCGCTCTGAGAGTCCGACGGCGCGAGGTAACTCAGCGTGAACCCGACTGACACCGCCAGCACGATAGCCAAGATCACCGCGATGGGCCAGGTCACACCCAGGGCGAAGAGAACCACGAATCCTCCAGCACCCGCGGCCAGGGCCGCCAGCGTCGTCCGCTGCAATGGTGTCATTGGGGTTTCCTACCTGAATCCCGCTGCGTCGCGCAGTGCGGCGACCAGATTGTCCTTGTGAATGTAGGTGCCATTGGTCTTTGCCACGATCACGTCCCGGAGATCCTGCTCGTCGACATCGCCGAAACCAATGGCGATGACGGGAATGCCCATGGTGGCGAGTTCGTCGATGGCGGTGTCGTCATGCCCACCGTCTTGACCATCGGTCATGAGCACGACCGTTTTCTTGCGCGAGTCCGCACCGTAGCTGCGGAACACCTCCGCCGCCCGCGCAAGGCAGCCCCGGATGTTGGTGCCACCGCCCGGACCGCTGTCGGTGATGTCCGTGCGCAGGCCGAGGAGATCATCCCGCTTGTTGCCGTCCACAGTCCACGGACCACCCTTGATTCCGTCGTCAAAGATGAACACGGTTGTGCTGTCCTTCGGATTGGCCAGCAGCATGTACCGCTTGGCGACGTCCGGGTCGAACAGGATGTCGGCGGCACTGGTCACGCCATTCCAACCGTCACCCTCCATACTTCCTGACCCGTCGATGCAGTACACGAAGTTGCCCGGCTGGCGGTACTCGGTGTTGTAGTTGAACAGCGCGCTCTCGATGACCGAT